>Ga0157364_1001376_pt1 | contig 20530 bp, 13 predicted proteins | sample AttsexASBM2_FD_111476 | JGI IMG/M metagenome (GOLD analysis project Ga0157364, IMG submission 111476) | Fungus gardens microbial communities from leaf cutter ant in Ribeirão Preto, State of São Paulo, Brazil - Atta sexdens ASBM2 | ecosystem: Host-associated > Fungi > Mycelium > Unclassified ...
ATGATATAAGTATTTTAATGTCCTATATGGATTTAATAAAGTATTCAGTGATTCAATTTTGTGATTTTTTGATTATTATTTATAAATGTACATAAAAATGAATTAGTCGTTAAACTATTAAATTCAATGAACTCTTGATAATTTTTGCAATGATGTAATCAGAAATTTGTCGGTATTAATATCATTAATATGGATATATTTCTCGAAGTTTTCATCGTAAATGTTTGAGATTTAAAGAGTCCGAACGAGCTATCACGGTCTGCTCGACCCAAATTTTATGATTTATTCGACGTCATCATAACAATTTAGCAGTGCTTAAATTATATCAATTGAAGTACATCCGCACTTCGATTCAGTTCTCGAGGGGATCTAAAATGGTAAAATGGTCAAGGTCATGGGTACAATTTGTATGTCGCAAAACGAAATAATGCATAGGATGCAATTAATATTAACATTTTCGAATCCCGCCGAAACGATTGTTTGTATCGTCTGAAAAATGTCTGCCACGATCTCCCGTTACAGGAAGCGAGCATTTATTTTCGTGGATCCAGAAGCGCGTCGTTCGTATATAACGATGGGTAGGGGAACCATTCGAACGACACGAAGTGGCCAGACGTAACGTGTATTTATTTTTGTAACACAGGAGAAAAATATAATTCTTTATTTGTTTCCAGTCTTTTATATTTAATAGTTAGTTAATAAAAACATTTTATTTTTAATTATTTATAATTAGAAAAATTATTTCCTGTGTTTATGAAAAACACATAAGTCTTACATCATCGCAGATATTCAACGCATTTCTGAAGTTTCATATTTTTTGTTATATTTTGCATCATAATTATGTGTGTACAAATCTAAATTGTTTAAGATATGAATTTTTACAATATATTAATTCAGAAAACTGAAAAAATATTAAAAACATTTCTGGGAGTTGTCAGATTTCGTTGAAGTTACATTAAACGTACATTTATTATGTTATGTTATAATAATATAATATATTTAATCTGTGACATAAATAAATAACATATAAAATAATATTAAATATTAAATAACACATTAAAAAATTAAAACATTAAATATACTGTAGAAAATAATTTTAATTGAACTGTTATATGAAATATTAATTGAACTGTTTTTTCAGTAACTTTCCTGTTTCTTGATTATTCCAAGATATGCTACTTCGAATTATATCCAATCTTATATATTGAATTTTTTACGTGACATATTTAGTGTGTAAAAGTTTTATTCTAACAAGATTTATATTTTTAGTGCATTGTATGAAATTACATGTAAAATTTATTTCTTAAGACTAAACCCATTTCTGCAATCACATCCTGTCAATAGTCTGTTAGAAGTAACGAATGTCGTCGAGTCATTAACACGTGGAATTTACTAGCAGTCTACTAGCAGTTGAGCTCTCAAAATAACGGCGATATCGTTTGTTTCTAATCCAGGTTTCTTGTAGGAATTATTGGCCCGCTTCTTGTTACCCAAAGATGAGCGAGCCAGAGCTTCAGCTTCAATTTTGCGCCTCCATTAAAGACAAATACCGGTCGTTCAAAGCGCTTAATAAGACGCTATTTCGCGGATAATAGTAACGTGGGATGATTCATATATACAGGCTATTGTGATGCGCCAGATGTAATATATTAATAGATACAAATTCTGGATAAGAGCCTCAATGTGTCGAAAAAAAAAAATTTTATTGTAAAATTTGATAATCAATTTTTAAAATTATTTCTTTATATTAAATTATATTATAATTATATATATATATATATGTAATTTATTTATAAAATCAAAATGTATTTCGTTAATTGTGTTTAATACATGTTTGACCTAGAAAGTCTATCAATTTATTTAACTTGTAATGATTATTCTGTCAAGGTGTCATAATTAATTATTATAGTAATATATATTAGTAATATAGTTACATAATACATTACGAGACTAATAGTCTAGAGTACTAAGAATAATAAAAGCGATAGCGGATTCACTTTTAGAAATATTCTTGTCGAGGCGAAAGCAAGAGCAAGCGGAGATCTTTAGTCGGCGGTAAAATTTTAATTGCCCGCCGGGGACTGACCAGATCGGAGATCTGGAGAGAGTGGCGAGTGGAGGCTGACCTGCCAAAATAAAGATAGTTTAAACCGTTCTGGCCTAAATGTGTCATCTATAAATACGCGAGCTCGCTCTCTTGCTCGCGGCATCTACTTTCTGATGCGAATCGATATCGCAGTTTGCATTTTGCCGAAAATCGCCACGTAATAAAAACGACACGATCGACCGGTTAAGCAGGAAATAGATTTGTTTTAATGGGTGCACAAAGCTTTCGTGTCTCTTCTGCTCTTTCGGGATTTTCAGAGCTTTTTATGTCGGCTATTAAAACACGTGATAGCCTCCCCGCCGATGACAGTTTGAAAAACGAATTTATGTTTAACGTTACGACGATATAACTTTTGTGTCCACGACAAAACCTTTGTACTCGTAAAATGCTTGTGGAATAACTACGCATGTCTGAAAATTATTCTCCTTTGTTTTCTTTTGCGCAATATACATTTAACACAATGTATTGGGTTGTCCGGAAAATTCGTGCCGATGTTGAAGGAAAATTGAAACGCAGAAGATTTAAATTTTAGTATACATTTATTAAATTATATAGGTTAGTTGGCACGAACTTTCCGGACAACCCAATACAAACATATTTTGTGCATATTTCTGCATAATATATTTCAAAGAATCCAAAACTTATCTTCGTAGTACAGTGAATTTGATACGAATTGGATTTTAACGAAAAGACATAATTAGAATGCTACAGCGCAGTTAACCTCAGCAATCGTATTCCACGTGACAGCACGATATTTTGGATACGAAGAGTATGGAGAACATCGTTACGTTAATTAGGCAAGATGAATCATTCTTGTCCCACCGAGGAATAACCATTTCTATGTATCTCCGTAATTTCAGCATAGACTTGTTACAAAGTTTCTATTATCGTGTGAATCATGTACATAATGCTTGCAAACATTATAAACTGCTTTACATGATTTATCGTGATATCACATTTCTTACAAGACTGATATTTTTCTTCTCAACTCTTTTCAGTTCTGAATAGGTAGTATGAAATCTTTTATCATTGCAATATAGCTATAGTAAAGATATACAAAATATCTTGTACATAAAATAATTTAAAAGCACTCTCTTGTAAATCTTTTAAAAAATATTTTTCTTTTATCTTTGTTTATTTATATTTTAATGAGGTTGCATAGATCTCTTAGTATAAATTTAATCAAAATTCATAAAAAATATTGAATTTATGAAGATCAAAATTGTTTGCTGTTCTTCATGCGAGTTAAAGGGCAGTGTATTCATTCAAGCTTTTTAAGTGCGATCAATCGGTAAGTGCACGTGGTCGTCTGACCTTCGACAAGTACACATCTATATGACATTACACACGCGCATTTAGAACATAATTTTAACCACAAGTTATAGCCTTGTGTCTTCGGCGCTGCGCTTGTTGTTCTGTCGCAGTCAGTGTTTGTACAGCCGTCGTATAAGTCTCTTTTGTGGTGCGGTGTCTTGCTTGATCCCTTTCGCGAATTTGAATGTAGGTTTCAAAATGTAACGACTTCAAAAACGCGTTCTTCGTGGAATGGGATGCGGTAGGTCGCTACTAAGATCTTTTCTCCTTTCGAGGAATCACGAAGACGAGCCAGTAAAGATCGAAGTCATGTTCGGTATGCCGAATTTTGAAAATTTTACTTTATATTAAAATATATATTATTATAAAAAAAAATATGCTGATTAAAGTTCGAAAGAAAAGAAGAAATAAAGAATCGATGTGGAACGTAATAAAAGTGAATATGAACTAATTCCTATTTTGTAATACCGATTACTGTTAATAATACGTTAATAAATTGGTATAATTCAATGTCATTGTAACAGTAAATGAAATTGTTTGACTATTTGCTTGCTGTTTGTTAGCAATTGCTAGCAAGTGATAAATGAGAATAGTTCTAAAGGTTGTGTAATAGTACTCTTTGAACGTATGAATGTAAGAGAACGAGGAGAAGAAAAGAGAGAAGAAACGACGATTAACTCATTCAAGCTAAATTGCGAGCACATCTTGACTATCTGGATCATAAAGAAACTTTTATTTCTAAAATAATTATTTTTAAAATAGAATAAGAAATTCAAACTTATTCTTTTTTGTAATATTAATAAATTTATATTAAAGATAATTTTAACAAATAATTAAAATAAATAAATATCTAGGATATATAAATAGCAATGCTCATTATTATAAAAAAATTATATATAAACGTAATAATTGAATTTTCTTTAAAAGTGAAATGGGAAAATACATTATATCAGATTTTCTTGGAATGTTTGCGCTTCGACTTGAGAGTGTTAAAGAGTCTTTTTGGCGCTCGATGATGCGCCAAAATAATTTAATTTTAAAGGTACATGGTGACGGCGCCGCTCGATCTTCCAAAGTAAATTTGGCATCAGTAAGATTTGCCTAGACAGACTGAAAATAGACTGATTGATTTGGAAGATACTTTCTGAAAAATATTCTAAAAATAGTGCGTGTAATAAAATATTGTAAAAACGTGCATGTGCATATATAATATGATTTATCTAAACACATCCAATTATAAGAATATTTCTTATACTATATTATTATGTAAAGCTAAAAAAAGAAAGTAAATAGCGCTCCTTTGTATCTATATAGATAATCTAAAAAAAGAAATTATATTTGTGCACGAAAATACAAATAAAAATTAAATATTTTTGAAAAGCGCACACATTTTTTGGAATAATTTTTTGGCATTTAATAAATATATGTAAATAATTTTTTTTTTTTAATATGTAGAATTTTATAGTTAAAAAATGCTGTTGTAATCTTTTTAGTAGAGAATATTCTTATAAGAATGTAAGCATTGAAAGTAACTGAATGATGTTTTTTTTATTTGTATCGTCTTTTTTTTTTGTAATATCGAGTGAGGAAAATCGAGTATTTCAAGATGATTAATTTCGGGTTCAATGCGGCACATGTGGCAAATCGTGATTGTTCAAAATTCATACGGATTCCATCAACACGTGTCGGAAATAATGCAACCAAAGTTCGAAACGTGATTATTCGAATGACAGATAGAAAATTGAGCTTGAGAGTTCATCTGCGATTACTCGTACCGGCCTTGCATGTGATATCGTCGCATTGCTCTCGTTTAAAATACCACGTACGGGAACGTGCGGGAACGCATTATTGATGCAATTTAACTTGAAGAGTATACATATATTCGAAGAATAAATAGAACAACAGATGTTAACAGTAATTGTTTGAATTATATTGCATAAACAATTTCAGATTTGGTCATTTGTAGATTATTTATATAACATCAAAAAGTACATTTATTAGAAAAATACGAAATTATTATTTTCATTTAGATTTGTATATGCGATATTTGAGATACGAATGTATGCGTTTGTTTTATATATATATATATATATAAAATGTATATTTTTAAAATTAATCCTTTATATTATTTAATCTTTATAATTAATGATACATAAATTACAAAATTATGAATTACAGAGTTCAAATAATAATGCAAATATTATTTTACATTACTTTTTTATTTATCTTTGATTAGTGTTCATGGATAATTATAATATTAAATATTAAAGTTAAGCTAGAATTGATAGTATTTATCGTCTTTTATAAATAATTAGTATTTACCTAACTTTATACATGCCTTTTAAATCATTTTATTTTTACATAATTTATTTATTTACATAATTAAATTATATTAAAAAATAAAAAGATATTAATATTATTTAAAAAATGTTAAGTATGTATATGTGAACAAAAATTATTATTTATATCAGAAGAATGTTTAATATTCACTATTAAAATTCATATTAATATGTGTTTATTGTACATTTGTATATAAATTAATGAATTTAAATTTATCTCCAAAAAAAATATCTGTTTCAGGTGGAAGACCATATGGTGAAAATTCGTCCGGAGACAAAACAACAATGGCACGATCAGGAGATGGTGGAGGAGGTGGCGGAGGTAGTAGTAATGGAGTAGGTTACGGTAGAACAATGAAAGAGTATGAGGATGAATTAAGCAATTTGAAAAAGGAGAACTTCCAGCTTAAGTTGCGAATTTATCTCCTGGAAGAAGGAAACCCTTCAAGAAATGGCATCACTTTTTCTGACGAAGATGTTATCAAAACGAATGTAGAATTGAAGGTTAATTAATATTCAATACACTTAACAAATAAAATATAGATTGTTTCTATATGATGATATAATCGAAAAGAGAACAATCTGTTTTTGAAAAAAATTAATCGAACATCTAAAACGTTTTTATATAATCCTTTCATACTTTTGTTTTTGTGAAAAAGATTTAAAATGATTGGAAAATATATTTGAATAGGTTTATATTTAACGGATCTTGTTATGAATTATTTTTGTTTATATTTGTTTTTCTGATATTGTCAATATCATAATTTGTTTTAAATTAATTCTAGCTTTTTATCAGTGTAAATTCTTCACTTTACACGCGATTTTTCGAAGGAAGTTATTATGATAAATATATTATAATTATATATCATATAAAACCTGTAAATCTATATTAATTATTATATAATACTGTTTTATATATTATTAATTACTATCACCATGAAATGTTGGTATTTAGGAAGAGTTGGAGAAATTGAGGAAAGAATTGGTAGAGAAGCAGGTCCTTCTTAATCAGGCAGCTAGAGCTTTTAAATTATATGAGGAACAGAAAGCAGCAACTTCTCGTACTCAAGATCAATATCAGCAATCGCTTGAAAAAGAGCGAGAAAAAGTAACCAAGCTTGAGAGAGGTAAACAAAATTTATTCTGTCTGCACGATGATTCTACAATTATTATATTTATCATTATTTTGAATTAAAATTATCTTGCAATATATATAAATTTTATTTTAATGAATTTATTATTGTAATTACGTATTTATTATAAATAAATATTCTTATAAAATTCTATAAAAATTTTTTCTATTATTCCAGAGTTAGCGGAATATCAAGAAAGGGAATTAGATACATCTATGTATTACAAGGAAACATTTGGTATCACTCCGGAACAAGCATTAAAAAATGCGGAAAAGTTACGACAGATGGAAGAATTGGTGACTTCTCTTGAAGCAGAGGTATGTTTGTAAAATGAAGTTTAATGATTCTTGTTTCAAGAATATAATTCTATATTTTGAGATATAAAAAGTTTAGTTAATAATACTATAAATTTCTCGTTATCTATTCTATTAATATAGGAATGAGAAAGTTTTAAATTATATGGATTTAACAGGATTTAATTAATAGTTTCGAAATGTTTACATATTCTTATTCCTTCTTCCAATTAATATATCCCTTCTTCCAATTAATATATAATAGTTTAATTAAATAAATATTATCAGCGTTTATTTCCTTTCGTTGCCACGAGTTAAATGATTTGATAATTTCAACAGTCTTGAAAGAAATTAGTTAAAAAATTCTTGCTTACGCGATGACATGATTAATGCTAGAAGAATTCAAAAAACAAACAAAGCCTATAATTTTTCATTATACATGATTAATAAATTTTATATACTTATTTGTCCGACTTTTATTGCAATATCGAGAACACGTTGTTTCACTAAATAGGTATAGTGGCCTTAAGAGTAGAAGGGAAGAATCAAGGAAAACTGAAGAAAACAGATAATATGAATTAAACATTTTTTCTCGTCTCTTGGGAACACGATACGAATTTGCTCTTTTCATTTCATGATCATAATATCTATAAAAGGAAAGTGGTACGCAAGACGGAGAAAGATTGTATAGTATTTGTGTAATATATGATATATTTGCTACATGATCTAGGTGAAACAGATAACTAGCAGTTTGGAAGAGGAGCGCAGTTGGACGCAGGAACTTGAAAACGAGCGAGATCAGTTCAGAGAGCGATTAGACGTGGAAACGCGCTTGCGGGAGAAGCAAGACAGTGATCGAGTACAAAGTATCGACAAGCTGCGCGACGAAGTAAAGGAATTGAAAGATCAAATGTTCAAGAAGGATTCTGTTGTGGAACAATATAAAAACGATCTCGCCGAACGAGACAGACTCATCAAACAGAAAAGCACATTGTTAGAAGAAAAATGTCAAGCATATGAAGAAGTCAGTCAGGTGTCCGAAAAAAGAAAAAACCAGATCATTCAATTGAGGGCATCTATAAAATCGCGCGATGATGTCCTCGTAGAGATCAACAATAAACATCGTGCATTGTTATCACAGGTGAATTAAATTAATCCTTTTTTTTTTTAAACAAATAGCACAAGATTGTTTTGCATGTGCTAGAAAAACTCGAGTCTTATAATAGGTATTAATTGTTTTATGATTTATTATGATTAATTTATGTTTACACACACAACCTGGCGTTACTATTATCTTTTTTCCTTAATCTTAAATATCTTATGATGGCACGAGTTCAAATCTTATTTGTATGTAAAGGAACTGTGCTATAGGTTCTTTATTTATATTTTTTTATTATACTTATATTTATTGTAATTATATCTATTGTAATTTGTAATTATATCTATTATATTTTGTAGTGCGAAAATAATTATGGCAAGCGTTCGCCGCCTAATAGTCCCTCGGCTGTAATTTCATTGACGAGCGATTATATATCACTATCTATGGGGCAAAAGGTATCTTGTGTTCAAAGTACAATGAAGTATGATGGTGCCTATGATTGTGAATCAAATAAAGAAAGAGCAGCGAGTTTGAATTCATCATTAAATAGAGATGCCAGGGAAATCAGGCATCTTATAAAAGTTAATAAAACATTTCTTATTACTTATTCTGCTATAAAATGATCTGGCAGACTATTTGATTTATTAAAAAACTCGAATTGCAGGAACTGGAAGAAAGAGACAATAAATTAAAACAGCACGAGGATTCTAGAAAGCAGTTGATATTAAAACTATGCAACGCTCAGAAGCAAGCAGAAAATGCAGAACAGAAATTGAAAAAGATGGAAGGTGAACATCAGAAAGCCATTAAAGCGATACAAGGTTTTATGGAGCGCGAGAAACAAATGCGAGACACGGATTCTCATAAAGAACAGCAAATTATAGAATTGGAGGCAGAATTACGTAAAAGAAGGAACAGCGGTCCCGTCTCGTTAAAGGATCTCGGCATTAAGAACGCGGATGATTTTGAAAACGATTCCTGCAACCAGGTCAATATTGCGATTCATGTCTAATCTTGTTTGCCGATCTCTACGTTTCAGAATTGTGTACTTAACGATTGAATCTTTAAACTTTAGAAAATTATGACATATATGGCATTTTTTAAATGTTATCTCAAATCCTGAAATGTAGAGACGCTTTGCTTGCCAAGAAGCACGATGAGGCAACTTAGTATATTGAACACTTTTCTTTTCAAAAGCATTAAATTCACTTAATTTTTGCTTCTTTTTTGCTTTATACTATCATTATTATCATTGCATGATTCTTATTGTTTTAAATTATTTTACTTGACAATTGCTTCTCTTGCAATGCATGACTGAGATTATTCTATATAATGTATTTTATTTTGAATTATCTTATTTTTTTATTATCTTTCTTGTACTTTTTATAATTTTATACATGATAATTTTCTATTATTTTTTATGAGACATATGATGTACTTATATGTGTAAGCCAGAATTTTAATAATACATATTTTATTTTTGTTTATTGCACTTTATTGCAACGTGTTCAGAATATACAAGAGATTGTATTGTTTATATTTTATTGTACATAAGAATTTGCACATTTGTACAATTTCATAATTTATTTGAACAATATCAATATTAATATTAATATAAATATCAACTTGAAAGTTAATTGTTTCTCTAAGATTTTTTTTATCATTTTATTATAACAATATTCAGAATTCTCACAATAGTGAGAGTTTTTCTAATATATTTACTCATATTTCATTAATAATATAGATAACAAATTTTTTTATAAAATTTTTTTATAGATTTTTTTTCATAACACATGTAATTTTACGTATGCACATGAGATCCACTATTTTGAGAATAAAATAGTCCTTTATGCTTTTTATTATAGAAGAGCATTTTATATAAATGTATTAAATACTTAAATTCATTTTTTTATATTGCCATATTAAATTCTATATTAAATTGTATCTTTTTATTTAATATTTATTTTATTTTTACATTTTAATAAATTGCTTTTGTACTTTATGTACTTAATTTGATATAGATAGTAAATATCTATAGCACATTATTTTTTGAACTATTATTTCCCTAATTTTTTAATTATTTATGCCTTCGGATTATATTTAGATATTCCATAATTTTTACTAGATTTCTCTTTATTTTGCAAAACTTTTATAATTTCTCAATATTATAAAGTTTATATTATAAAGTTTTCTAAGTAGTTCGTTGCATTGAGAAAGATTTTAGAGCGCGACTCGTCTGGTATCTCGAGAATACCGTGCGGGAAGACGCGGTCGTTATCTATTAATAGAGACCGCCGTCTTTTCTCGCGGCTTCTTACGGTGTATGTATCGCGATACACGGCAGTCCTCATACGAAAATTCATCTCGACCGATCAGCCGCCGTAGCTGCGGTAGCTCCGAACGAATAATAATACAAGAATACAACAATACGAGCAATAACGAGATAGATTCATCGCCGATCGTTCAGCAATCTCGATACTACGAAAACGACTCGTGTCTGTACGCTCTGGAAATAGCGCATGATTGCTAACTTTAATACAGCACAAAGGAAGGAAGTCGTTACTTTGCTCTATGTGTCGAATAAGTTGAGAGAGTATAAAGAACCAAGAAATTTGTGAAAATTAAACAACTGTATCTTTTTAAAAAATTTAAAAAGTGAAAAAGCAATTGCACTCCATGAAAGTTGTAATAATTCCAAATTAGCCAATAATTATAGATTGCCAGATGCGTAGGTAGCTGATACTGGCGTAGTTTTTATTAAGGATATTCACCAGTGCTGATCACACTAGCACTGACGTAGAGTATCTATCCGCGATTGATCGATCGCTTCTGTTGCTGTTCTTTAAGTTAAAAGTTTAACAACTAAATATGTTCTCTTGTCTGTGCGCCTCAGTGCGAATGGAGGTAGGTAAAGTGTTGTCGAGAGTGCTGTCATCAAAGCTATTTTCCTCAATATCCTCATTAAAGAAAATATTGAGATTGTTATACTAGCATTTAGATTTTTTCTTTGTAGTATGCTCTCTTAACTGCACATACTTATAAGTCAAAAAATTTAAAAAATAATTTAAATTGAAGTGCGAATAAATACTAAATTATATATTCAGACAAACATTTTTAATTAAATTCTGACAAATAAAATTATAGCTTATTCAAAAGCTAATTGATATATATTTTATAATATGCAATTTTATATTGTTTATATTGTATTTTGATTAGTATTAATATCAGTCTTAATATCAGTTTTGAAAACTGTAATATATATAGAAAATAAAGAAATTGATGCTTAAAATATGTCATATAATATTGATAAAGACAGAAAATAGATAAGATAAATATTTAAAATAAAAAAATTAGTAATTTCGAGTTAAAAAAGAAATAAATTTCCTAAATTTATTAAAGATTCTGTGATTGTGTGTGTGAAAGAACATTCTCATAAGTTGAAACACATCTACAGCTTATTAAAACTTGCATGTAATGTATACTTGCATGTAATGTATTATTACATATTACGATATAAACTTGCATGTAATGTACTATTACATTTTTATTCGCGAAATATTAGATCGATTAAAATTATATCTTTACTAAAATACTAAAATATTTAATATTCTAATTTACAGTTAAAATTATTTAGGTGCGAAATATAATTAATACGCAACAAGTTTTATGAACTTGCATGATGAAAAATGTCTTCAGAGATTATAGATCATGAAATTTTTAAAATTTTCTTTTTTTCTTTTATATTTTTATACATACAACATATTACTATCAATTATTAAAGACGAAAAAACTTGCTATTATATTTTTGTTGAAACAATTATTCTCCAAAGCTTCTTTTATTATATAAATTTCAAGTAGGACATATTTAATAAAAAAACAGAAGAGATTACAAGAAATGTGTTTTCCTTTTAGGGGCGATTGTTACACTCGTACCACCGCGAAGTTGGTCTAAGAAAACGAAAAGTTAATAAATTATTGTAATTGTTTCCCTGCATAAGAATGTATAATTTGCATGTAATGTCTTTGCATTTTCTTCTCTTCTCACTTCACAAAGGCTCGTTTCTTATATTATAATACTACATGAACTTAATTTTATTGTAATCAAAATTATACGTGTGAATAAAGCATTCCCTAGTGAATCTAACGTGAGTTTTATTGATATGGAACGATACTTTATGCTTGCAGCAACGTTTCGAAGAAATGGAAAGTAAGATTAGCGATCTGCGAGACCAAATCGAGACAATAAAAGCTGAAAAGAATCTCCTGGAAACACGCACGCAAGTCGAATTTAAGGTATATCTAACGCAAATATAATTTCTTATCCATTACCATCGTCAACTATGATTTGCAATTGCAACAATAAGGTATATCTACGCAATATAAAATAATCAGTTTTATAAATAATTGAATGTCATTGGCTTTTAATTAAATTTTATAATATTGTGTTTATTTATATTTTATTATATTTTGGTAATTATGTTATGTTTATTGTTACACTATTTATATTTCTCTTTGATGAATATAATATAATTAGTAATTAATTGCACAGACAATATAAAATAGAGTTCAAAAAGGGAAATATATATAATTATATTATGCAATATTATAATGCTTCAATCAGCATAACGTTAAATGAAAAATTGGTTTAAAGACAAAATACTAAATGTACGTTATATTCAGAAAGAGAGAGAGTAATAGATTTATTATAATAATTTTTATGATATATATTCATATTATAATATATAGTAAATATATTTAAAATACTTTTGATTATAATTATGATATATACAATTTTATACAATTTTATTTTATCTTCGTTTATTAAAAATTATTCTCAAAAATATTCTCAAAAATACAAAATTTGATATATATGATTATATGCTAATTATTATCTATCTATATATAATAAATAATTTTTTTAATTCAACTTAATTACATATTCTTATATATGTATATTTGTCTTTTTAATACAATTAAAAAAATTAAAATTATGCTGTTTTTGTACAAATTTGAATAAATTTTTTGTTGTGTAGGAACTTGAAGTTCGTCTTCTTGATAAGGAGCAAAAGATTGAGATCCTGGAGATGGAAAAACAGATTATTACGGAAGACTTAAAAAACAAAATCGCCGAACTCGATAAACTCAGGCATGCTGAGATGAATAGTGTGGATGAAGTTACTACTACCGATTATCGCGACGATGCTCTGCCACGGGAAGATCTGCTCAAGCAGTTGAATGAACGGAACGCCGAGGTCGAAGAAAAGAATCGCAAAATCGAACAACTGACAAAGGAATTGCAGATGACGACTCAAAATCTGCAGATGTTGGTCAACACAGAACTCTGGAGCAAGAACAAAGAGATTGCTAAGCTGCACAATCACATGACATCATCGTATAGCCAGGATAGAAACCGTAATAAGCCCGAAATTGTCCAAGAAGCCGATAGTAGTGTGCAATTGACGAATCTGATTCGCGAACTTAATGAGATCGGTGTCAAAGTAAATTACACAAACGATATCATCCGACTCGATTACGGAAATGAAAAGATAGACGTAAAGATGCTAAATGAATACGTACAGAGTCTATTGACTCAGCGGAATGATCTAGAAAAGGAAGTGGATTATCTAAAGTGGCTGAAGCTTGTGTCGAAGCCTGACATCTCCACGGAAATCGATGGTTGCGATAACGAGACGGAACGGGCGAAGAATTATTGTGAGCTATTGCGCACGCATCTGAAAGATCTGGTGAAGTTCATGAAGGAGATGCTCAAGAATACTGATCGTGCGGACACTATAGGAAACGAGCATAAGAAGATTGTGCTGGACGTTCTGCTTAGCTCCAAGATATTATCGGATGATTTTGTACGTGCTCTTGAAGACATGAACGTTCAAGATGTTATAATTGCGAATGATAAGATTGATGGTTCCGTGAAAAGGAGTCGGCCCGAAAATGTTGTGGAGATGAAAAATCAGGCGTCGCAATCGGATTCGGAGACATTCTCAGAACCCGATCGGACTGTCTCCATGGCCAGAATTGGTCTGCAGGAGAAGCAACACAAAAACCTAAGCCGCTCTAGATTTACGAAGTACATCAAGACCTGCAGCGACTCCGAAGACTCCGCGGATCATGTGCCTTATTATAAGACTTACCAGAACGACCTCAGCGATTTGGATATGAGCCACCAAATACAGGAGCTGAAAGAAACGAACAACTTGTTGTATTCTGAACTTAGCGCCCTAAGGAACGATTTGACCATACATTCTTTTGATTGTGTAAGTATCTGTATATTTTTAGATCACTAATCAATTGCGCTTATTAATGCGATTAAATAAATATTATTTTTTAATCAATTTTTTAATTATTTTTAAACTTTTAAAAGTTTGATGTATATGAATTGTTAAAAATTGAAGTAATTTATGATATAAACATATTCCATTAATTTAGAAATTTATAATTATAAAAGCTAAATTTTATTTACAGACCACCGATGAAAAATTAACATTGTTTATTACGAAATTAGAGAAGTCTCAGAGGTTTTGTGAAAAGTTACAAGCTTCTTTGGAGAAGAGAATACACGAGTTTCATATGTTAAAAAAGGAGAACAAGCAGAATTGTATTCGCAAGACGCAATTGGAGAAAAAGATCAGTGATGTCGAGCAAATGGCGAGTGAAATTACCAAACAGAAAACAGAATTTTTACAGTATAAGGAAAACTCCGAAAGAAAGACTACAGAAACTCTGATAATACTCAATAAAGAAAACGAATCGGTAAGTGCGTGCTGCTTTTTTTACATTGATTATAAGAATTGTTACAGAACAGTTATTTGATCCATTTCAGTTGCGAGCGAGAATTAAACAACTGGAGGAAGAAACCGAAACTGCCGAAGCGACCATATCCACGCTCAGGCAAGAATTAGATCATCTTACTCTTTCGCACAGTCAGATACTTGTAGAGAACACCAAATTAACGAACGATAAATTGAAACTCGAGCAAGATATAAGAAAAATGGAGAATCGATATGACGTGGCTGTTCGTTCGCTGCACGATAAATTCAGCAAAGAGGTAAGCGAAGTTAAATTAGTTTATGAATAGTGTTCTCCGGTGTGTGTCAGCACTAATATGTGATGTAACATCGCCGTACACAGATATGCGATCTCAATCAAATCAACGATTCGCATAGAGCAAGAGTGCAAGAACTCGAAACGGTGAATAAAGAATTCAGAAGACACATGGCGGTGTGCGAAGCTAGCGATTCGACGGCGAGTTCGAGCGGCGTATCGTCGATACCTACGGACGCTACACTCAAACAAACTTGCGATATTCTACAGGAATATCAACCTTATAATGTTAGTTGCTCGTTGTTTTCTCTTAATGTTAATGCATTTTATTTGTGAAATATATTAAAGGTGAATATTGTATTTATGAGTGCATTGTCCATTTTTAACAATTACGAGTTGTGAAGTATATATAATTGATACCCTAATACTTTATCAATAAACCTTCCAGCAATTGCATGTAATGCTACATAATTAACATGTACATATTATTTTACATTGCATATTATTAAAAATGTTCCATAAATTGCTGTTATTTATTATTTTAGTATTGTATATAAAGATTTATAAATTGCATTATTTATGATTAATTTATATGATTATAAATTACGAATATTTTATAATTTTATATCGCGCACTTTTTCGTTTAAAATTTTCAAGCTGAAAGAAGATTTATTAAGAATAAGATTTAAACTTTGATTTCTCTAATTTATTATAGAATTCCCAGTTTTGGCAACCGATGAATTACTCTGCACTCGGAGGTCGCAGCAAATCCAGTTGTTCGCCAGATTTGGGAATAGAAAGCGACGCTGCTGTTACCACAACAAGACCTTTGAAAGATACGTTAAAGATCACAGAATCTATGACTAATTTATTAAGCGACGAAGACAATGGTAATCATAGAGCTCAAGATTCAAACAGTGAAAGTCCATTACCAATAGAAGGTGTGTTTTGAAAAAAATTTGTTTAAAATGTGATGAATATGTTACATCCTTTTTGTTTTTAAAAACTTATGAAGTTATTTTTATCTTATAATTTTTATTTGAAATTAATTAGTTTTATTTAATAATATTTACTTTTGAATTTATTTTAAAATAATTTAATGTGCTTCTTTAATGTTACAATTATAGGTCTTGAAGAGATGGAAGCTTTGAAACAGGAGAATGAAGCGTTAAAACGAAGACTGGTGAAAACTAGGAAAGCTCTGGAAGATACATTTGAACACTTATCAGCTTCAAACAAGAATAAGAAAAACGTTGAAAAAGCGATAATAAAACAGCTTATGGTTACAAGAAGTATCTTAAAAAAGACGAGGACATTTGATGAACCTTTGGACAATTAAGAGATTACAGACTGACTGATGAATCAAAAAATATTATACACAAAAAATGAAAAAGGAAGTAGAACTATGGAAGTTGTTACTTGTTGAATTGTGTTCTCATAGATTTACTATTCATTCAATGTATCGTGTTTTATCTGCGTTTCTCATTTATCTCTTCTCACATTTTTCGAGATAAGAAAATTAACGATACATTGGTACAAAAAAAATATAATACTCAGGCGTTACGTATTATGAAATTTTTAAACAAAGAAGTTTTCTAAGCGACAAATATTTTCATACACAGGAGAACCTATTTTCGCTATTTAAAAAAAAGAATACAAAAAATGTAATGAAAGAGAGCTTAAGATGAACTTGTACATTGAGATTTGTATATATTTATATAGAATACGCGCATGATATTTTTGACATTTTTGTAGATTTTCTTTCATTGTGGAAAAGTTCTTCCAAATGCTGAATACGGCGCGAACGCCGATATCAAATTCTGTCTTCGTTTATTGACGTATTTTGCTTTATGAATAACAGAAATTTGCGTATGTGTGTACATATAATAATTATAACTCATATATCGTTATGTAGCATTTGTACATAATCACCATGAATAAAGTGCCATTGATATGCAGAATTTGTGCATCAATCACAAGTGTGTACATCATGTTGATTATATTTAGCTTTTTGAATTTCTGCTTTTGAATTTCCGTCGATGACTTCCGTCGATCACCTTCCATTTTTGAGGCGGTTTAATCACACTTGGTAATGTGCCGCACATGATAGAGATAAAACCACGCACAGAGATTAAGATTATGATAGAATTTTTATTATCACTCCATGACTAGATAATAATATAAAGATCCATAATAACTCATAGTGATGTGAAGTTTATGAACCGCGCCAGACACGCGAATTCCTTCGACCGCACATCCGGCGAGGAGCGGAGAGAAATACTGTACAACATTAATCTTTCTTATAAGTCTAATATACCTTTCTTACCGTTTCCTTCCGTTCGCGATAATCGTATCCGTTGGTAAAACGTATGAGAGCATGTAAGAAGACAAGGAGCGTGACGGGAATGGAGAGAATTGGGAACGGTACCGAGATATATACAATTCTACAATGACGTTCTTGCACTTTTGTCGCTGTTGTCGCTCGCGTTGCATGCTAACATACCATTTAATAATAATATGAGCCGTATTTGGATTAATCAATCTATTACTGTTCTATTTATCCTCTTCATTACAAAATCGTTAAAACTGCAAAGTGCCACAAAGCATACCTCTTCTGCTATAATCTGTATATGTATATTATATTTATTTAAAATCTTTGTTTAAAAATCTGAAACCTCTTATTTTTATTATATTCTTAGCAGAGAGGTAATAAAATACATGAAAATATTAGAAAAATTATGACAATGCATAACAGCCGTGAATGTTTATTTTGCAATTGTTGAAGTTCTTTTTGCGTTGATTGGATTACACTTTTAGACCTAGAGAGAATAATTCTATCTTTACGAAGAAAATTTCCACAACATCGCAAAATAAATATTCTGCTGAACATAGTCATTATAATCTGAAACATTTTACTATTCTTGTGAACATATTTTAATAACAGTAAGATACTCAATTTGTTAATTCTTCTAAGATTCATATTATTATTCTATGGTTATTTCATTTAGCATAGCTTTATCGTACATTCAATTTGTTTAATTTATTTTTCTTCTGTTTTGATTATCAACATATTTTGCGACTTATGACTCGAGAATCATTTTTCAATTTCTTTTTTGTATACACAATAACGCGAGTCACTTACAAGTTATCGACGGCTTATATGACCTCGTATCAAATAACGAGATGCAGTTCGAAATAACTATAATTTTGATCGTTGGTTGCATAAATTGGCGCGCAAAAATAGCATAAGAATGCAATGAAATTGTACAATTCTACTCAAAGATTATAGTGACTTTGCATTCGTTTTACAGATTTCAAATTTATATTAAATATAATAATTAAAACGTATCCAGTGAAGGTAATATGGACAATATGCATTTGTAGAAACATTTACAAATGTAAATTAAGTGAATACTGTTTCATGTAATATTGTTGTGCATGTTGAAACCTTTGCACGTCAATCTTTTTTCAACTGGCAAGAAAAAGTTTCCAATCCATGATTATTCAATTTTAAAAAAGAAAACAATTTCTATACAATATAATATCAAATTCGAAAGAAATGAAAATGTATTCATTCATGTGAATATAATATAAATTATATTATTAAGGTTACTAAGTTGGCATAACTTGATTTATTTTTTTTTTATGTTTTAATAATGAGAAGGTAATTAGAAAATAATAAGATCAGATGAATTGGACCAACTTTTTCCTACAGGTTTTCCTAATTCATACTATTTACAATACACTTCAAGATTTTAGCGTCACACGCAAGCAAAGTAAATCGTCATCACGTATGCCCGATGCCCGATTTTCAGAATTCAAGTCTTCAAAAATCGCTATGATAATAAAAATAAAACAATTATTTTATTTTGATCAGATATAATTCCTTATCGGATTGTAATAATTCCTTATTTCTTCTATTTGATGATAACATAAAGCAATAAGATAATAATTTAATTTTATACAAAGCATTTTATCTCGACATTCCAAGAAATTATATACTTTTAAAGATAAAAAGAAAATATAAAGAACAAATCTATTCGACAAAAACAAAAATGGATCATACATTCTTATGCAAATTTTGAACTATGTGTAAGCTATATATATATTAAATTGACTTATACTTTGATACTTTATAAAAACTTGTTCTATGAAAATCGGATCTAGAGACAGTATGATACGATCATACAGATGATCACATTCGTCATGATGATGTGAATTCGTTCAGACAATATCAAATATATGTGTGTGTCATATTTCATTTCTCTAAAACTAAAACTTGCACACGTCTTGTTATAAAATCTCGACGTCTCATTTTCTACAAATTGTCTTTCGGGCTCGTTAGAGACTAAAATGAAATAATGATTATTATAGATCACGACGAATGGATCCGCGAACAGTCCGGGACACGTTTATCACTACCTCCTATTATTATTCGACAATCAAACTTCAAAAAACGAGGAACTTGTACATAAATATATTTAGATTAGTCGTAGTATCGAATGTGAATCGTATGTGTGCCATAAGAGTATGACGTCGATACGGTCGCTCGGATGACGAAAGATCGTGAGGAGGGACGGTGTAAAATACCAGCATAGAATAACTCGGATTTGGACCATGAGGGACGTTCACGAGCATCGCACAATCCGTCATTATTGAAGACCATGTCAATTATTGAAAATTATCGAAATTTTTCTTGTAATTTATCGCAGATGATTTATCCAAAAATTAATTCAAATTTATAACATTAATCGATATTCTAATACTAATCAATAATATAAAAGATTTAAAAGCGAAAACGTGATTTCTATTATTTATTCAAATGTTAAATTACTAAAATGGTTATGATTATAAAAAATAAATTGTTATAAATTCTATAAATTACATTACTCCAAAATAAATTAAAAATATAGATATTAATAAGAAATAGTATAAATAAGAAATATATACATGAAAAAATAATACACATTCCATGAAAATGTGGAAAAAAATCGGATGTAATAAATTAAAAGAGTATCACATTTTTAATGAAAAATAAAAATCCATTTTTGCTTTTGATCTTTCATATATACATAAAAAAATTTTAGCTTTTCTTTGCAGTAAAGAGATCAAAACAGAATCAAGCGTCCTATTCACATTTAATGAATTTTACGAAATTTATTATTTGAAGTGACACCGAGAAAAAC
>Ga0157364_1001377_pt1 | contig 20499 bp, 12 predicted proteins | sample AttsexASBM2_FD_111476 | JGI IMG/M metagenome (GOLD analysis project Ga0157364, IMG submission 111476) | Fungus gardens microbial communities from leaf cutter ant in Ribeirão Preto, State of São Paulo, Brazil - Atta sexdens ASBM2 | ecosystem: Host-associated > Fungi > Mycelium > Unclassified ...
AAATGGTAAACATTTAGCAATATCAAGAACTTTATAAAATTGATTTTTATAATAATCAGATTATTTTTTTGAAATTTGAATTTTACAATTCTAAGAACAGAAAATTCAGCAATCTTACAAATCCTACAAATTTACAAATTCTCAAAAAACAAGATCTTTTTAAATTTCTTTGTTTGTAAGCCTTTGTCCTCAAAGGGTTAATATGGAATGCCGTTATAATAAAAATATAAAATTCAAGATTAGAGCTGATCGCATTTAGCGTTGAAAATGCAATGTGAATGCAATTTTGATTAGTTTAGTATTCGAACAACAAGATTGATGATACTCTTTAACAGGTGATGGTTAACAATTGTGTCTAACGGCAATTATAAACATCTGTTTAAGATCTTGTCCCATTAAGACAATTTATGTGATTACTCGGCAGCTCTATGAATAATTACACAACTTTATCTAACACGTCGACATGCGATATTACTCTGAATTAATAAAGCGGTTCTAACCGGGTCTTCCTAAAGAGGGTCGTCCAAAGTTTGTGTCCTGTCCCAAGGGATCCGGTCTGTAACCAGGACCATCGCGATCGCCGTCTAGATATTGATCTGTTGGTACAATGCGGTCGTTAAATTAAACATTGAGCTATGCAAAGCTGTATCGCTGTTCCAAGACGTTTTCGAAAGTCGCAGTACGATCACGTAATGATACAAGTCAATTTACCGACACGATATATATTCAAAAAAAGAATCAAGCCGATTTAAAATTTTTCGTAAATAATAGAATAATAACGATAAACGTTAACAAATTTACATAAACATTAATAATTAATAAACATTAATTTCGCACTCAATAATGCAACTTAGGTAATACCATGTCATATTATATTTATATTGTTGAATGTGAAATTATAACATTAATGTTATATTAACTTTTAGGATCAATTCGAATAACAGAAACATCGTGCGATGCATCCCCTTCCTCGCGATGAACAGACAGACAATCGATACTCACGCATGAGATTCTCATAATAGTCATAATCGGCATCGTAGATAATCCGGTTACCATCCCTTTGATTGAATCGGCTTAATCGGCAGGTGTGATAATGCTCAGAATAAACGGCGCTACGGCATTGGAAACTCGTCTGCCGGAGGCATTCGTCCAGACACTCACTGAGACTGCGTCCGGTAATCTCCGAATGAAACTCGCCACTCAAACGCGAGTTCCGATAACGCTGGAAAGCCGTATCTGGACGACGACCATCGGAGAAGAGGTGTGACGATGAACTGCTGTCCGGGTATTCGGAACCGCGCGCTACGGACGGATCTACGCTTCGTAAGTGGGCATTGATAACGAGTTGTGAATCACCAACTGACCATTGTTAATTAAAAATCTTACGCCTCGTTAGAATATAATACAGAGTAGGAAAAAATATAGCACCGATATATTGAATAACTAACACCGTACGTTTTATGTATTAATTAATAAATTAGCCCTTCAATATTACTACACTACACTATTTTGTCACAGGTACAATATATTTTTTACAGTATGGTATATTCAACTCAATTTTTGCTTATAACTTTTATAAAAATAACATATTGTAATTATTTTTTTAAAAATAATAGATAGAAATTTCGAAAAAAACAGGTTTTTTTAAATTGGATACGCCATACCGAGATTGTTATTAAAGAGGTAATATAATTTTAAAATTATATATTCGATTAAATCTTTATTTTATTTATTTACACCAAAACCAAGTTAGTGTGAAATTAATGAAATTGTAAAAGGTTTAGTAATTAATGAAATTTACATAATAAACCAAGTTAATAATTAATAAAATTAAATTAAAGAAAAAATAATTTAATAAAAGCTTAATTTCTTGAAACATAGAAATTAATTTTAATGTTCTGGAAAAATCATTATCCATTTTATCTGTCATTGAATATATCGCGAATGTTACTTACATAATGAGACAAAATAACAATAGACTAAAATGGGGATAGACAACATGAGCTATAAAAAATTAATATTAAAATTTTGCATACACTCACGATTATCTAAGCACACCAAGTCGTAAAAGTGATGACTTGGGCTGCTGCTAACTCCAATATCGTCCTTTTGTGAAACAGAATCCTCTTCGGATATGACGCACTGCCGCGTTTGTTCGTCAAATTCGACGCTGCGACAGAAATATTTTTCTGCTCTAGGACATAGCGCCTGACATTCTTCCAAAGTAAGATTTGTATATATATCCACTTCAAATGGGCCGCGCAAACGTTTGTTTTCTTCCTTGACGAACACTGTGAGTCCGTCGCATCGTCTCTCGGCTGATCAGATATTTAAAAAATATTTCTTTAATTTTAATTATATGTATAATTAATGTAAATATTATTAATTAATATAATTGTATAATTAATGTAATTATATATGTGATATTTCTCAAGATATTTAATATGTCGATTAACATCTTTTAAATATACCCACTTTTTTGCGCAATTTCTAATTATTACAAAAAAATTTCTGACGCAATTTTTCGATAAGATACATAAATTAAATACTTTATACAAAAATTAATTAGAAACGTACTGTTAAGGCAAGTATTTTCCAAATAATCAGAATTCGGATCATCCTCCAGTAATTCAGGATGAGTTCTCCTAGTGAAACGACTGAGAGAACAGCTTCTCAGGGCAGTGTCATATGTTGCTGATCGACAGACGAAACTGAATTCGTTGAGGCATCTAAATATAAAATTAAAATGCTATTTCTTTTACGACACGCGATAATTTTTAATCTTCGCAAGTACCTATCTTCGCAGTCTGTTCTGTTAGCGGCACTGACTTCTTTGATGTCTGTCAAGGGTAGCTTCAGCTTCTTTCTCGGATGCCTCTCGAATACATAACGACGATTTGGACATTCTCTCTCTATTCTGTCGGCTAAAAATGAAACAGACATATTAACTAGTAAACTCTAGAAATTATTAAAGATAAATGGACACAGGTATAGAAATTAATTTTTAAAGAACTCCAGATCAACTTGAAAAATTATTTTTAGAATTCAAAGAATTGCGGAGAATAGTTCGTTCCACCATTATTAGGAAAAAAATCATTACGTCTTTCTGACAAACAAAATTCGTGAACGAGTGACTATTTCAATTAACAGAATGCATCGCGCCTCGTTCACGAATTTTGTTTGTCAGAAAGACGTAATGATTTTTTGCACAACGATATTTTTTCTGTCGACGTTTTTCTGTCTATGCGGATACTCACATGTTAGGCACACTTCGGTGAAGTGCACGCTATTTGGTACGAGCATAAGATTTCCGATGCCCTCCGGCTGCGCCTGTTCTCTCGTTAAATAGCAAGTACTCTCTTCGTACTCGGCGGCGCCGCTGAAGGACGCGATTCTGCTGCCAGGTTGGAAGTCGAAGCTCGTACATGCGCGGACCAGATTGTTCGTCGCCGTTCTGTCGCGCAGACAGAGCTCTTGACACTTTTCCAAGACCCTAAACGGAGGCGCCGAGTCTCGCACCTGCCATAAAAAGAAATTTCTTAACATCGAATACTTTATTGCAATTATGTTACAATCACGTTACGTTTTTTCCTACGCGACCTCTGCGTCGCGGAATTGTGAAAAATTGAAATTCGAGAAGCGTGCGATCGATCGATCGTTCACGCAAAATAGAGCGAGGATGAAAGTTCCTTTGAAATAGCAAACACTTCTTCAAGTAATAGGTAGCTAGTCGTAAACAATTTGTGGTAGCATACATTAACAAAAATGGTACATTAACAAAAATGGCTCAAACGCGATCCGAATGGATAATACAGTTTTGTACAGAATTAGACAGTAATAAATTTAAATATGAATACTTTACTTACTGTAATAACAATTTCACCTGTCATTATAATAATAATGAGAAACCATTTATTCAAAAAACATACACGTTTTTTGAAGAAGAAGAAAAAAAAAGAAGATGCATTGTAAAATCGTTTTCAAAAGGAAATACATTTACCAAGATGACTTTTAACTATTATATTGTGACAATTAGCATATACATACATTAATATATACATGTATATATATATATGTGACATTTTCCAAAATATTATTGTCCGACACGCCCGAATGATAAATTTGGATGCAAGAAATTCATGTTTTGACATTTATTCGAAAAACATCATATATCTGAAATAAGATCAGACTCAGAACATGAATTTCTTGCACTTAAATTTATCATTTGACGTGCTGGACAATATTATTTTGGAAAATGTCATAATGTTAATTGTTATAACATAATAGTTAGGTCTCTGGCGTTACATCTCTCTCATATGCTTATGGCATATAGCGCACGGTAATTATTCAATTGCCACAAGCATATAGGATTTATAGTTTTTAATGCCGGTTCCGAACGATTTTTCGAGAGATGTTTCTGTGGGCAAAGATACTCTCGAGAGATCAGCCTTTTCCAAAAGAAGACACGAGCGTAAATATTTTCTAAATATTTTGGTTCCTACTGGGATCGAACTCGGAATCTCTGGTACGATAGAGACCAATGCGTTGTCTGCTATGCTACTATATGTTCGCGCTCGAAGCATTTGACAATAGAAAAACAGAAGGAATTGATGAAGAAGAACGAGACTAAAATAATCACAAAATAAAGAATACCGAAAATGCAGAATGCTCATTATGTTCGGTATTGTTACTCTTAAAAATAGGGATGCACTGGATATGCGGAAAGTATCCGATATCCGGTATTATCCGGCACTTTTTTACTATCCGACCAGATAGCTGGATATCATTAATATCCGATTGAAATTTGACGTTATTAAATTGTTAATTTTTTCTTATACAAATGTTTTAGAAAAAAGTAAATATGTAATTAATATTGAAAATACGATATCTAAAAATTTTAGAAGTAAAATAATTGAAAGATTGCGTGTTTACCATGCTATTATAATTATTTTTTTTTTTAGCGAATTGGTAACAATGTTATTTATTGTACATTTTTTAACGGTATTTTTTAGTAAATGGCAATAAATATGATCGTTACTTTTGTCGTTACTTTGTATACATACAATACATAAGTGGAACGTGCGAGTTTAAAAAAAAAATAGTATTATATAAGAATATTATAAAAGAGTGTTCGCAACATTAACGATTGAATCTCTATAAAATGTCATCAAAATTCGGTGAAAAATAAAATTAATAACAAATTTTAATAATAGCAAACTTTTTACAATAAATAACGAGTTAAGGTAACAAGTTACTTTTAGAGATAACTTTGCCAACTCTGCTGAAAAGTTACATTTCTAGGATATTTTGCTAAATCGTTTAATAAAACTTGAGCGATAGTTAAGGATATATCATATGTATTTTTTAACAAAATGAAAAGTTATGTTAAAAATAAAAAGTTATTTGCTACAATGTAATAATACACATGTGTGACCGATTATGATACATATAATAAATAAAACAATAAGGCGCATTCTCTCGTGCTCATACAGTGCTATCATAAGTAAAAATTAGCTTTAGCCGATACTATAAGCTCGTCGATACTACACAACTTTCTCTTATAACATTCACTTTTATACGGAAGGTATGAATTTCAAATTTCAGTCACATTTTACAGAGACTATACACCTGATACATCTTTGAAAGCTGAAGTACTTTCGAAATATCCTCGATCTTACCACATCGTCGTCAAAACCCTGAAGCTGCTGATCCGGAAGTCTCTCATAAACCACTCTACCCAGACCACCGTTGCAGGTTGTTTGCGCTGAAACTATATAATGATTTTCTTAACACCTGTTTATTGGCAACGTGCGATAGATCCTGATTTTACTATTTATATATTAATTTGTGTAGAAAGCACAGATTATTATTTCCTTTTCGCATAAAATTTAGGCTACTTCCTCTAGTCAACAAACACGCTCGCGCGTTCTTTGATTTTATCAGATATGTATTTTCATAAGTGGCACGGATAGTGACACAATACCGACCAACAGTTTCGTAAGTTCAACATGACATCGTTCTGTATCTCCCCGAGCTGTTCCCTCACATGTTCGCAGAACTATTTAGTTACGTATGAATTCCAAACATATTTTTAGAATACAATTGCCGCGCAGAACAAAATATCGAAAGAATGTTTTTTTATCTTAATTTTAAGCAAAAGTTATTATTAACTTGTAACGATTACTTCTTAATATTTCAATCATTACATTAATTAATTTAAAATAAATAATTAATGAACTTATAATTATATCATATTTAATTAACGATAAACATTTTTAAAAAAGCATTTAAATTCTTTTCCCCAATTCTGTTGATTTTTAAATAAAACTTATTGAAATCGAAAGTAATGTATATTGAATATATGTATATTGATAATCTATTGATATCTATTAAAAGACTTCTTACATTAATTATATGGAAAATTAAATCTCGATAGAATGAATTAATTTTCACATATAATGTAGCTTATAATGTGGTAAACAAAAGACGTCATAGGCACATAGCTCAATAATGAATAATTGTTGAATTATGGTGCATCAAAGGTGCTTTCTTACAAGTTTTGTATATATTTTGTATTATCTTTGATCAGTCATAGCTTTACATACCCTGTCTATTATATAATACATTCAAATAGCTTCAAAACTATTTATTATTGAGCCTATTATTTTTGTGATATCTTTTATTCATCACATTATAAGTTATATTATATGTGTAAACTAACTCCAATTTTATAAATGAAAATCCACTCATTTCAACTCAGTTCATATAATTTGAATGTAAGATCAATTTTTTGACCTAAAATAAATTGTAAAAAAATTTGAATTTATTACGTTCTTACCATTGACCAATAGATCTAACACGATGAGTATCCAAATGAATGGCAGCATATTAATTGATCTGTGAACTTTCCGCATCATGATATTGAAATGTACGGATTACTATGTCGTATACATGCCAATCGCTATTAAGCTCTGAAAATGAATTATTAAACATATTTGATACTTAAAAGAGAAGAGATATTTTTTACAATTTATATTTATTACAAATTTTTGTAATTTTAATTTTGATATTACCAAATATACGCTATTACAAAAATAAATTATTTTGTGTTATTTTCTGTAAAATTACCATAGTAAAAATTGCAGAAATAGAAATTAAGAATGGTTTGAAAGGAGAGGAAAAATTTAATTTGTGCGAGGTGAGAATTGTTTTTCTAAGGGGTAGCTTTGTATTGAAGTTTAATAATGCAAAAGATCTTGAAATTATTTACGCAACAGACGAAAAGCTACACATATTTTCCATGTGTATTTTTCTTTTATGAAATAAATGTTGAGAAAAATATTGAAACTGCTTATATGTACCACGAAGGCATATGAAATATTTAAAAATTCCTACTGCATAAATATTTTATTTCACATTTATATAATTAAGAAAATATTTTTAATTAAAGGAATTCATAAAAATATATTTATAAAGAATACATGTATGAAAAAAACAGAGTAATTATTGCTTAGTTATTTTTGAAAATCATTCAAATGTTTCATTTATTATTTCTCTGGAGGGCTAGGTGTAACGGACGCAAATCCAGTTTTTGTTCCTTATATGAAAAAAAGATACATGAAAAATCGGACAGGTAAAACTACTAGCGAGTACCATTTGTTCTGATCGATGAACGTTTCTACTAAACGTATGTACTCGAGATACGTGGGGACAGGCGTGTATTAAAGTACTTTATGGGATTCCTGACGAGCACTCACCCTGAACACTACACACCATCACCCTCGCATGCCTATATACATATGTAGCTGCCAAAGGATCAGCACACGCTTGTAAGGGCAACGAAGCGTGGTTCCAACTTTCAGGCATTACATTATTAGCCGGTTGCTATTATATGTCCGGTTATCGTGATTGATGTAGGAGAGCGCGGGAATCAATCATCGGAAACGAAAAAACGAGCAGGGTCATCTTCATATGCAATGATTTCATCATTTCCGATAACATCGAAAATCGAAAGAAAAAAGAACAAACGTATGTATGCGATATATATATTTTTAAAAATAATTATGAATGTAATATCTATCAAAACAATTTCAGGCCTTATATACTTTCACAATTTGCTTGCAAATCAGTGATATTTTTACGTTAATTTTTTACATAATGATATTTTTCAACATACTCGTCTTGTATTAAATTAATACAAAAATTTGGATAAACTGTTTCGAACATTAAATTATTTACATAATATTGTCTTATTAACTATAAGCTCTCTCTACAAAGTATGATAAGAACATTAATGTTATTCGGCTTTATTGGTCTACAATTTCGAAAATATCGCGCTCGAACTCAGCGAAAGTCCATATATAGCATCCCCATAATAGGATGTTTATGATATCGACAATGTACCGTAAAGAGGTTTTTTTATTGTCAGGGTAATTTATGTTTGTACTCGTTGATGCACAAGCGTACTTGTTCGTGACGAGTATCAATTACTATAGTCGCGGCTCGTCCACCGATTGTGTCCATCGTGCAACGCTGCTTATTAATCGCGTTATAGTTTATCGCCTCGGTAATTGCGTCTGTCACCGACAACGCAGTATAAAAGCTTATTCTGATGTTAATATCATCGGTCGCGTGAGAAAATTATGGTGCTCGTTCGTAATAATTCGCATAATATTGCCCGTGCGAAATTACATTTCTGCAATTGTCCTCATTGGATTGCCGGATTTATGACGTACTGCTCGCCGTATGCAAATTATTTCGGGAAATTACTCGAATTAAGATAATTAAATATATCATCAGACATGAGTGTGGCAGCACCAATTAAAAACATCGTGAAAGGAGACATTAAAAGTTTCCTTTACTTTAAATAAGGACGAATCGCGGGGAATAGTTTTAATTTTTGCTGTCATTGTAAAATTTTATACTGTTACAAAATATTAAAAATTTTCATATTACCAAATATTAAATATTTTATATACTAATTGAATTTATCATGAGAACGCGCTACTAATTATAGGTATACACTGTAAAAAAAAAAAAAATATTAATTTTAACTTAAAGATGTTTAGTGGAGACTTTCTGAGATATACAAAAATGTGAAAATTAACACAAAAATGTTAATTTTAACATTTTTTTCATGTCTTAGAAAATTCACTATACACTACGTTTTTAAGTTAAAATTAACATTTTATTTTTTACAGTGTACAGACTGTACATTTCCTGATCTCAGCATCTGTTAGAAAGAACTAAATCATATCAGCCTCTCTCTTCAACTATATGTGTATTTTAAAGAGAGATATAAAAAAATAATAAGATAAGTATTGTTATTGAACGCTCTAGGATCTTCTCAAGTACTAAGATAATCCATACGGAGTTATAATATAATTGTTTACTTACATACAAAAAATAATTTTGCTAAATACAAGACTGTAATTTTAAGAAAAAAGAGAGAAGGAAAACGCGCGATATGATTCAATCTATCTTTTTTTAGACTGATAATGACAATTTCATACTAAGAAAAATGTCTGACTGGATTAATTGGAATTTTGTTTGAAAATAGAAGAATCAGAATTTCTGGTTAAAGGTCTACTAAAATTCTAATTGAGATAATCGGAATTCTGATTGATATATCAAAATCTTCTAGCGCGTCCATTTTCAACTAGATATTTTTCTCAGTATAAAAATTTATTCTTAAGGCAGAACAAAGAAACTTAGCAGTAAGAAGTAAGTAGTAACCAAATTAACATTTTAGATTTGCTATTATTTAGATTATTGCCTTATGTTTCTACTGTGATTGGTCGATTCGTTTGCTGCTTACATCTTACTGCCTTATGGTAGGAGCACAAAATCTTGCATAATGCATAATGCGCAATGCATGAAAAATGAACCAATCAAAATTCTTCATTTCCTTTTCATGAAATAAAAAATTTTGATTGGTTGATTTTTTTTTGCCTTATGCGTTATGCAAGAATCTGTGCTTCTTTCCTCACGTTCTTTTTGTATGTCGAATAGTTTTTATTAAATGTATGCTACTAATACTGTAATGACTGATAAACAAAAGAGAAAAATGAATTATTCAGGAGAATAAAAGACAGTTTAAAAATCATTGTTGATGCAATTCATAATTTGGGTTTTGGAAAGCATCAGTCTTTTGAAAGCTTACTTTCCGTAGTTGCTTTTCATTGCGAGCTTCCACCGCAGAATCTATTGTTGCGGTGCTTTGAACTCTATTGGTACGCGGATGGTATTGTTGCGTGCGTACTCGTGTCGAACAGGGAATGAATTCGGTCATTGTTGTGTGACGTTCATGTTAATGGAACTTTTGCACGCAACGACAAATTATTATCTGGCAATGTGCCATTCTATTCGGATTCGGGCACGACGAGATGCTGAGAGTGAGATGATAACATCCAGAACCTTTGAGATCCGGCTGAGATCTTCTGAGCCATTGAAAATCATTACCAGTAAAATACGATTGCGGCTATGCAAAAGATCGTGGAAAATCAGTAATACTCGCATCGAACAATTGCGTAATGATCTCTTGAGTAATTATCATAATTACAGCATAAATACAAACGTGTACTACGCTCCAACGCGTTAATTGCGCGATACGTCATTAAAATAATTAATTTTGAGTAATGCAGTCATGCGAGTTACTTTATCCTTATATGGACACATAACTATATGAATGATGTTCCGTGAAAATATTTTTCTCTACACAGAAAGAACGGTTTTATTAAAATATTTAAAAATTTAGCTATGTAGATTTAAAAATAATTTTGTTAGACGTTAAAATAATTATGTAAGATCCTCAAGCTGATTGTCAGTGTCAAAACTTTTTGTAATATTGTTTATTATTTTTAAACATCTTACATAATTATTTTGATAATCCAATAAAATTATTTTCAGATTTGTATCAAGCTAAATTTTTAGAATTTTAGCGAAATCACTCTTTGCTTGTGATAAAGGAAAATTGATCATCACGATGAATTTACTAAAAAATCATTATTTACTTATATGAGCTCATATGAAAGTCTTACGTTTTCATGAAATGAATTTTTCTCTAGAATTTTCATCTAGAATTGCAATTATCGATTCAATAAATCTTCTTTCGAGGAAGAGATAACGGAGGGTACTGGTAAAATAAATTCATCCTCACGAGCGCGGATTTAATCTTTTGCCTGTAACATTCTCTTAAAAAAAAGCTATAAAATTATAATTAAAGTCGAATAATTACGAGTGACTTTTCCCAACATACACATGTTACATTATATTGTTGAGTGAAACTACTTATTTTATACTGATTTAATATCGTTTGACATTTGAGTAAAAAGATTGTCAATGGTGTAAAAAAGAATCATCGACGAAGGGAAAGAAAGTTAATCTTACCCAGGAGGAACAGCTTTCCCCTAGTTCTTCGTCGCAAGCTCTCCGTTCCTTTGGCGTATTTGCAATTGCTGTGAAGGAGGACGAAGGGAAGCGTCGCGGATCTCGCGATGTGCCAGTGCTATCCCAACGCGATCCCAAAAGTGTTCTTATGGATCGCGCGCGAGAAAGAGGCGTGCGAGCGTACGCCGAAATCACGCGTGTGGCGCGAATGGCACCTGTAATCAAACTGACGGTCGAAATCAGCGGGAAGCATGGAAATAATGGACACCTGTACACTTGGGAAGTGGAGAGAGAACGGCAAAAGAGCAAATCGTGCATTCCTGATGAGAGATCCCCGCGTTACAAGCCATAGACCGCGTGATAGGCCATAGGGGGCCCATAGAGCACGACGCATGGATAACGCGCGCGGGGGCGGACAGGTAGGGTCCCCACGTCCGACTTCTCTGGCCTTGCACGCAGCGGAAGTGGACCCATTGTGCGTCCGGTTTCCGTGAGGCCATCCGGGAAAACGAACGACGCGTCATGTCCGCGGGGGAGGGGGGAGGGGGAGGTTCACGAGAGCTGCGGAACATCGTAGCCCAGCGGCGTAGGTTCTTGTCATCGAGGCCGACTCGCGGCGGAATCATGGATTAGAGATTCCCAGTCGAGGTCAACCAGGACGAGATCGCACCGTCATCATCGAGAGTCAACGAGCCGCTCAACGATCGACTGGATAAAGCGCGGGGTGATCAGTCATCTCAGTATACAGGGGTTCGTAACCTTTTGTTCGCCATATTAGATGCATCGAGAATTATTTTCTTCGTACAAGGTATCGCGTAATATATTGTTCCATTTTATTTATTTTACTTTTATTTTCAGTCTCATTTAGAATGTACGTTCCAATTCGAAAGATAAAATTCTCAATCGGATGTGTTAATAAAAAAATTTAAAAATAATTTTTAAAAAATTGAGTGTAATGAAGTTAGATTTTTTTAATGGCTAATTGTTGAATTTTAATTCTAATTGTTGAATTATTTTAAGATTTACTAAGTATATTTATGTAATTTGTATTTTAAATATATTCATGATTTATTGTATTGTTATTATAAGAGAAAATTAAGAATCATAATATCATTACATACATTAAACAAGAACTTAAACAATTTTGCAAAAATAGAAAGCTTGTTTTTTTTGAAATACACAAAAATTTTACGCTATGAAAGTTAATTATAACAAAAATATGCATATGAAATGAATATCTTATAATAAATTAATACATATGAGATAGAAAATGAAATTCGATAATAAGTATACGTCAGTCCCTTAATAATAAATTAATGGTGCTAATAATGATCTTGAGATCTTTTTCCTTTCTTTTTTTATGGCATGTCCTTTCTTGCGTCTTCACAAAGAGCATTATACTTAAGAGATATCTTTTTCACTTGAGACAGCAAATAACGACGCTTCTACGGAGTCTGAAATATTGAAGGAAGTGAAAAGATAAAAGAATATAATAAATTTCTCTCATGGAACGCTTGAACATGTTTTTTCTTGATAATCTTTTATATAATAATAGCAACACTTATTTACCTGATACCCTATGTAGACAAGACTTATTTTCTTCATAAAATGACTGGTTCTTTGTAAGTAAAGACTGGTACAAAAGAGAAAGCTTTTAGAAGCGTGACAATACAGTTTTGTCACAAATAAGAAACTTCACGGCTGAAAAAGATAAGTATAATCAAATAAGTATAATTAAAAAATTGTTCAGATATATTAGAATAAAGAATTTTGAAATGAATTCTGTGCTTTTAATAAGAAACCGTTTATATTTAATAAGAAACCGTATATTTAGTAAGAACCGTTTTATAAAAAAAGATCCTTATTGATAAAAAAACATTTCTTTGAATATAATTTCTTTTACATAAAAAATCTTTAAACTTTAGTTATACGAAAGTTGAACCTACCTCTTTTTTTTTTAAATTTCATATTAAATAGCTTATCTTTTTTGTTGTGTGCCGAGAGATAAAATTTATTCATGTGGACGGTCCAATAAGATTCTCATTGTTTAAAATTTATTTCCTCAGAAATTAATTATTTTTAAGATTATTATTTCATAATCAGTGCGCATTTATGGAGGGCGCTATTTTCCAGAGGATTTCTCATGCGTTTTAATTGTTACAATTTTATATTGTTTACAGTTCAATCATACTACGAGTATAATGATATCATAATATATTTGTAACATCAGAGTACACAAATGTAAAGTCATATAAATTAATGAAATAAACACGTAAAACAGTTTCAATTAACATTGATTATCACAATAGTCGCATGCATGTTTTTCGCTTAATTGACATTATACAATACTTACAGATATAAACAACAAATAAAGATGCAGAATTTAAAGATATTTTGAAGGTCTACTTTTGACTTCATTCTGTCTTAGAATTTGAGATAGAATTTTATAATTTTAATTTTAATTTTATTTATAATGTACCGTGTAATACGAGAAACATTTGAAGATAATATGCATCGTAAAAAATTTATGAAAATATATGCGTCAAAAGTACACAAAAGCATAAAAATGGTTTCTATTTTCTGGTATAATTGCATTCAATAACAATGAATAACAACAATAATAATTATTAATTCTCATAATCCCAATAATAATAATTATTAATATTACTGATAATTTCAAATAGCCAAGTGGAATAATAGGTCACGATAATATCAAAATAATTAAAATTAATCTGCCTCATCAAAAAGTGATTTTTAACTATTTTGGAGTTATTTTGACGTTATTTTGATGTCATTATTTTTAATTTTGCTTGATGGGAACAGAATGATGATAAAATGATTTAAATACTTACTCTAATAGACGAAAGTAACTATCACTATATTTTTTATCGCGCGGTCTTTATTGACTGCTTTTATTTTTTTAGATTATACTTATTTTATAAAAGATTGGATTCTGAAATTTTTTTACTTTTAAATAATTATATCATTCATTTATACTGAAATATTTAATTTTTTAAATCAATTTCTTTATTTTTATAGTAATTTATTCGCTTTCTTCTTTTAATGAATAAGAAACGATGATATTTTCATTAAAATTAACAATTATTCTATCATCTGAAATAATAATAATTAATAATAATAATTTATTTTGAAATCTAATACGAATTATAAATTATATAAAATGAATTCTGTGATTTATTCATTGCTAGTTTTTACATTTAAGATTATTCTAAATACAGTCACTTTTAGATGTCATAAGCTAATCACAGACATATTAGCATCTTAAAACATTATTTAAGACAATCTTAAAATATAAAAACTGACTATGAATACAGGAGCTTAGATTTGAAATTGAGATTGCTGGAACACCGAGCTCGCGTTCAAGCGTTTGAAAATGGCGCCGAGTCACGTGATCGCCAAGTGCTCGGAATGCGTGCCCGCTCCGGACTCTCTTTGCATGTGATACGTGAGGCAAGAGCTCGATAACGCGATATATAGTTTGGTGAAGTCAGCTGACGCCAGGATGCAATCGGCCGTCACTCGTGAACTGTAATGCGATCACTCCGTTATCGCGTGAGATTGTAAGGATCGCATTCGCGAAAAAAAACGCGTTCTCTCTTCTCGCGCGACTCGTCAATTGAGGTGAGTACTGTACCTGGAATTCTTGAGGACGATCCCGCGGCTCTGCTCCGCCACCGCATATTGATTCGCGATGTGCTTACGGCGATGTTACACTTAATGATAATTAATCGAGGTGCTTCTCGAGGAACGTATTATTCTCGATTCGCGAACGTCCGGAGTGTCCTTACTGTATTTTGAGGTTAAGAGAAAATGATGTCTGTGCGACGCATTTAACTCTCAACGAATTTCAATATTTTTATATATACATCCATGAAATATTATCTTTTTCCTGTTTTAGTTGGGTACGCGAAGAACTTGTATAAATTTGGGTACTGATTAGAGAACAAAGGAAGTCATCATGCCGCTCAGTGCAGGTAAATATCAGTAGAATTATTTTAATTTCAATAGAATTATTGTAATTTTATTTGATTATCTTATATATTGTAAAATGGGGGTAATTCTGGACTAAAATTAAGATAACTTTTTGGTCCAAATTTTGATAATATTCAGACAGCATGCATGTCAAAATCAGGATATAAGACAGGTCTTAAAGATATTTTAAGAAATCTTGTTTTCAACATCTGTCTTGGTTAAATATTTTTTAAAATTAAGTTGTTCTCTAAAACTTAATTTAAAAAATTTCATTCTAAAGAAGTCTTAAAAATTTTAAATTTTAAGACTGGCTCAATTTGTAGTTTTTAGATTGAGATTCCACTCCAAAGAATTTAGAAAATATTAAGTCTCCGACTAGATTAAAATTTTATAGAAAGCTTTAATAAATATAATTTGCGCCATTCTATCAATCTATTACTTCTAAGTTAATGTTTTGTTGCAGATATATCTACGGCGCTCCACCTGTTGGAACACGTGCAGGAACGGGTGGAAGATTGCGACGATCCTAAACTGCAGATGCACACGTCGCAGGATTTGAAGTCATTAATTTCGTTGTTAGAAGATCCAGTATTTCGTAGCATAGTCACGATTCAAGACTCCTTGATTGAATTAAATACACAACTGACGCATCATCCATCTATTTTGCCCGGCGACTTTGACATTAACATCAGTGGACAACTGGAGCTTTCCGTTCCGACTACACCGGTGCAACCTCTCGGACCAAATATGTATCAAGACTTATATCAAGATAGTAGTGAGTTGGAAGATCAGAGAGTTCCTGTCGCTCCGTTATTGCATAGTAGCAGCGAAGACACGAGCGCGCAGGTATTATCGTATCATCGTTGTAAAGATCAACCACTGTACTTTTATGCATCTTACAGAACTTGTCGTTACTTTGTTACAGGTTACTAGTCCCAGTCTTGTTTCGGAAGTTATGGGAATGCCGCCTATAACAACACCTACTTATGCAAAGGAGTTTAAAAAAGTCATCGAAGCTGCGGCGAAAGGACGACAAATATTTACAGTGCAGGTAAATTTTTCATAAGGCATGAAACTTTTTTTATAAAATATTTTTAAGAATGATCTCTTTATATATCATTAAAGTATTTGTCATGTTCATTTTTTAAGTAAAGAGTGGAAAAAAATCAGAATAAAATTATATTTAAAATATCTCGCTAATGAAGATGATTTTATGTCTTTCTAGTTATATAAACCGGAAGGAACTAGTTTGGGATTCAGCGTAGTCGGACTTCGGAGCAAAGATAAGAACGAGGTTGGCATATTCTTACAAGAGATACAACCAAACGGCATCGCAGGCTGGTAAGTCGATCTAGTCTTTTATTTTTCTCAACGTTTTTTGCTGCATGCTTTCAAAATAGATGGGCCTGCAAATTTTAATAACTTTATATATAATAAATATCGTTATTTTGATATAATAGCAGCTATATGTTCCTTTTTTATCAAAAAACGATTGGAAATTTGATAAACATTTTCGCTTTAGTGGCGTTAGGCAATTTGGGTAAAACTTTTAAGTTGAGTGTATATATGTATATATGTTTTTAGCAAGGCAATCAGATAGCAAGTCTCGCCAAATGTCAAAAAGTATTTGATAATCGTCGGTAAAAAGATTGTGTTGCGATAACGGACTTGAAGTGGGAAATAGGGATAATCCGTGAGTGGGCGTAATATCAGATGATCCAATAACTTCGCTTTACCGCAGTGCGGTTGAACCGGCATTTCTGAATAGAACTCGAGAAATATACTCTTTTTTTTTTAAGTCAAGAATATTTTCATGAATTATGCTATATCCTTAAGAGATTTTTTACGTTCACTCGAGCTTTATTTCAGCAAAAAGTCAGGTCCGTCGTATCAATTACTTTTGCCATTATAACGTGCCGTTATCAAGTTTGCAAATCTCGATGGAAATTCGCTATTAATGTATGAACTCAACGGAGAAACACGATCCCTTTTTAGCTCGGCAAGAGCGAAACGCGATTCCTTGATTGCTCCTGGGGAGAGAAAATGAGAGAGTGAAGGAGAGAGAGCAGAGGGAGAATCAAAGCTCCACAGGCAGCCTAATCTACATCGCCGTCGTAAACCGCGTACGTCGGGGATGAGGGAAACACGCGAGTCGTCGCGCATAACGCGTTCAAAGCGAACGAGCAACCGCGGGCTATCATTTCCGGATCATGCATTTATCCCCGGCACACCCTTGTGCACGGTCGTGCGGTGCCGATCGTGCCATTCGTCACACGCATGCCCGTTACCCTCCATCCGGAAGCTTCGCCGCCACCGCCGTCGACGCCGCCGCCGTCGTCGTCGAGAAAATGCTGCCTTTGAAAAAGAGCCCTCCCACCCTGCGACCGACCAGTCTTCGACGAACTTTCGTCGACCGAAGGTCGCGGAGCGGCTCATCTATACGCGCTCTTATCACGCGGTGGACACGCACCTTATACGCACCCACGCGCCTAATCACGCGTATCCGCTCGTCCACCCGCCCTAGTTACGCGCCGAGTGTGGTGTCGCATGCGAGGGCATCTCCTAGGTTTTCCATCCCCCTCTCCCCCCCTTCCTCCCCTGAAGTTTCTCGCGATTTTCGCAGTGCGTTCTCCGCGTGCGCCACGTTTCCGCGCCACGCCGAAACTATACCTGGAACAGTGCGTTCGCTGTCGTCCGGAAGCTTCGCCGAGTTCTCCGTCCATCGAATGCTGATTGCCACCCCTCTTCGATTAATCTACGTTCGTGGAGGGGTAAGGAAAGAAGAAGGGAGAGAGAGGGAGAGAAGAACATGCGTGTCGGAATCACGTTTCTTCTGAGGTGACATGCGAACCTTCGCCGCGTTCGTGTTCACGGCGCGCCGCACTTTCACGCGATGCTCTCGTTAATCAACCGCGCGCTCTCGTAAAGGGGCAACTTCGTGCGGGAGTTGTTACGCACGGGGAGGTGAGTGAACAATGGAACAAAGCCTACGTCATTCTGTGATAGCTCACGTGGTGCGCGCCCGTTTTCTGTGAGAAGCGTCACGGTACACGTCGTATCGGCTCACCGGTATCATTTACGTTTACTCGCGGGGCACTTTCGGTTTCCGTTTTTCCTCCCACGACAATGCGTGCGTAAATGTGATACGGAGAACAGAATGTGAATTATTCGGCGAAAGCCGACAGTCGCAAGATACACATTACGGAAAGAAACATTTTGCTAAAGTATATAATATATTTAGATTTAGATCTGAAAATAATGTGTTATTGGATCATCAAAATAATTACAAAGAAATCTCATGTGATGAGCAAGACTACAATAAGTTTTGAGATTTTAGCGACTAATTTGAGTTTTCTATATAATTATTTTGATGGTTCGAAAATTATTTTCTAATTTATATCTAAATTTTTAGATATTTACTTTAGCAAAACCTTCTTTCTGTTTAGATACAAATCTAGAAATAAGTTTATTAGGCCATCAAAATAATCACATAGAAATCTTAAATATAATAAGTAAGAGTGCAAAAAGTTTTAACATTTGAGCAATTAGTTTGAGTGTTTCTACGTATTATTTTGATGATCGAACAAAATTATTTCAGATTTGTATGCAGCTAAAATTAGACTTCAGCATAATCATTCTTTCCGTATAGAAACAGATCTGAAAATAACTTTATTAGAGCGTCAAATTACATAGGAATCTTAAGCATGATAAGCAGCGCTGCAGAAAGTTTTGAAATTTTAGCAACTTAGTTTGAGCGTCATCTACATCATTAATTTGATGGCACAACAAAATTATTTTCAATTTGAATCTCGCTAAATTTAGATATTTCAGCAAAAGTTCTTTATAAATACAGATATGGAAATAATTTTGTTGAGTCATTAAAATTATTACAGGAGGGAATTTCAAGTATGATAAGTCATACTGTACAAAGTTTTGACATTTTAGCAATTAGCTTGAGCGTCCTATATAATTATTTTGAAGACACAGCAAAATCATTTTCAGACTAAATATGTATCTGACTAAATGTGTACCTAAAAAAGTATCTAATTAAATTTTTAGATATTTATGCAAAATCGTTCTATAAATGTATGTCTGTGATGACGAAATGTACATTAATAAGTCAGGAAATACATGTAATACCCTGCAGTTATATAATATTACTCAATGACCGCAAATGAAGGAAATCGCGCGGTGATAAACGCTACGGTCAATCGGTGGAATCGTTCGAATCGCGAATGAACGGGTGTTTACGTGGACTTGACAATTCGTTCAGACTTCTCCACGTCATCATTGCGCTCTGCTCGCGAGCACGCTAACAAACAGCGCAAAATTGCGTTTTTATCGACTCGCCGTGGCTTTACTCCGTAGAGCGAGAGACGTGGCAGCGCTCGTGGCCCGTACACGCCTCGTAGGCGAAACTGGGTTAGATCGTCAGCGGGAGTAGGCCTCATCGATCCCGGATTTGAATTCAACGTGAAATTATTCTAGCCCGCGATGCGCGTATTATTCATGCCCTGGGATTCATAGCCGGTGGTGCGCGGATTCGCGATACGTGTCGCCGCGCGTCAACGTTGACGCGCGAAATTAAACAGGGTGACTTTTCTCTAGTCCAGAGATGAGTATACTGGTCCCCTCCGATCGGAAATTTGTCGGCACGCGATGGATTCACCGCTGTTTATATATTAATCCCGTGACATCATTCCCGCGTATGCATAGATAATGAGAAGTGATGGTGGCAGTGGAGTGGCAACCTTATAGCATTCATATCCCTTAACACTCGAATTCTATAAATATACTAATGATAACTTTAAAACAATACTATACCCTTTATGCTATTTCTACATAAAAAGAGAAAACGATTTTTCTGCACGGAAAGAGGTTTTATTGAAGCATTTCAAAGTTTATAAAATCTGAAAATAATTTATCGGATCATCAAAGTAATTATGTAGATTGTTCAAATTTCTGGAATGTTAAATTTTTTTGCAACTGTTGTTTGAAATTTCTACATAATTATTTTGATGGTCTAATAAAATTATTTTCAGATCTATATCTGAATTTTTAGATATGTTATATCTAGCTTTTTTATTTAAGTAAAATTGTTCTTTCTGTGTGGAGTAT
>Ga0157364_1001378_pt1 | contig 20491 bp, 12 predicted proteins | sample AttsexASBM2_FD_111476 | JGI IMG/M metagenome (GOLD analysis project Ga0157364, IMG submission 111476) | Fungus gardens microbial communities from leaf cutter ant in Ribeirão Preto, State of São Paulo, Brazil - Atta sexdens ASBM2 | ecosystem: Host-associated > Fungi > Mycelium > Unclassified ...
CCCCTCTCTCCCTCCCCCCTTTCTCTCCCTCTCTCTCTCTTTCTCTCTCTCCCTCTCCCCCCCCTCTCTCTCTCTCTCTTTCTCTCTTCAAAAACGAGATGAGAACGAGACAGGAGTACCAAGAGGGAATGGTGGTTTGAACTTCGAAAGGATTAAGAATGGATGTAACGATAAATATATCACTGTCTAACAATGAGAAAGAAAGAAATAGCCGACTCTGCATACATATTGAAGTATCGACAGTCGAAATGCGTGTCAAGGAAGATAAACGCGATTTTGCGATATCATTCGTGCCTTTTCAATTTTCTTCCCGTTTCTTTGTGCTTCAATCTCGATCCCTAAATAAAATATATAGATATATATAAATACTTATGTATATAGGCTCTAAGAATATAAAATTGGAAAAATATGGAAAAGAATTACTTCTTGAAAGTTTTAGATAAACGATATCATAAAAAAGAAATGAAAATGGAAAATCTCTTCTTACAGACGTTGAACATTTTCTTATAGATATCGATTATCCGTATTACACATTTCTTATCTCTATCTTTCTAGTCCATTAATTCCTGTGTTAGGTCGATTTTCATTGCGAGAAAAAATTAATCCGTACATTTTTCTTCCGAAAACTGCGAAGTTGGATTTGTGAATCAATGATGAAATTAATTTCACTGAGATCTCTATCTTCTACAGATGCGTGCTCCGTTGCTGCACTTTTCTTTTTTTTATTGTCGACGTCTGGGAAAGGTATTACCGGCTGTAGCGGCTTAATGGTACCATCGAGAGGATAAAACGGTATATCGCGCAATTAATCCGAAAGGATCGGCAGACCGTGTCATAAGAACTCGTAAACCCAGGAAGCATCCTTCTGCGTGTCATCTGATGCAAGAAGAAAGCAATGAAAAAAGGAGATATGACAAGGAAATTGTGCTGTTAGGTCATTACTTTGAGATTGATTGATCTCGAAGTGAAGAGAGCTTATTGGAAATTTAGTATTAAAGTAACGATGAAAAGAGTATTTACCGCTCGTAAATACTGCAGAGCATAAGGCGTTAGTTCAATATCGTTGGAATTTTCTTTTCCTACTTGCTAAAGAGATGAGCTTATTCCCACCGCGCAGTCTGTCCTGTGACTGAGTCGCAGAGAACAGGGATCCGGGAGTAAAAATGTATCGGTCCGTAGATGCTCGTAAAATCAAATTCTCTCGGAAGAATCCTCTCGTCTGTCGGAGGCGCGCGAGAGAAGAATCGCGAAACGAAGAAGGAGCCGCTAGAACGATTAGTTAGAAGAGAAGTAGAGGGAGACGGCAAGGCGGACGTGGACGGACGACGACGAGGGAGACGGAAGGCGACTGAAGGAGAGAGGCGTAGAGAGAAAACGGGTCCACGGGTCTGGGTGGAGGAACTAGTCTCACCTAGTAGATCGCCCTGTCGCGGTGTGTGCCATGCTTTCGCGGGCGGCTGAGAGTCGAGACGCGAATAAGGAGAGTAGGAGGAGAGAACGTAAAGTTCCCTTCTACGTGACGGCGAGGCGAGAGAGGAGGTAGAAAAAAAGAGAGGCGAGAGGCGAGAGAGCACGCACCGCGACTACCGCGGGAAGCGGGAAGGCGCGCGCGGCCGCGCGTGTATGCGTGCACGCGTGTGCACGCGTGTGCACGCGAACGTTTGCACCGGGAGGAAACGCACGTACGGTGCAGAAGGAATCGAGAGAACTCGGACGAGAGACGAAGACGGAGAGAGAAAGGGGGAAGCGAGGGAGACAGGGAGACGGATCGTGTGTATGTACCAGCAGAAGAGTGTACCAGGCTACTAGTGTTGTGACGGCAATCGTGCCCACGACTTCTCCGCACTTCTCCGCTCTCCGCACGGCGGGCCGGCGCGGCGCGGCGTGCCGTTTCATCCGCGTTCTATCCGTCTATCTTTCTTCCCCTTTGCGCCCTCCCTGCTCTTTGGCGTCGCGTCGCCCTCCTCTCTCACTCTCTCTCTCTCTCTCTCTCTCCTCCCTATTCTCAGGAGCCAGGAGCTCTTGTCTTCTTCCTCGTCGTCGGAGGCGATCCTTCCTATTCTTCACCAACTTTTATTGTTTCTTTACTTATCTTGTCTCGCTTCCTTTCTCTTCTCTATCGGTGCGACAAGAGTCTCTACTTACGAACGTAAAGTGAATTCCTATAGGTGACGGAGTCTGTCGGAGGAGAGAATCAGTTTATCGTTCCGACATAACGAAGGGTGTCGTCGTAAAGTGTGTGTGCGCGCGACCAGATAGATCTCGGTGCTCCGAGCGGACTACGCGCGTGCGAGGAGAGTACAGGTGCTCCGGAAATGCGCGCCACGTGCTGTCACGACGTCATTACGAACATGGGTATGTAGGTATGCGATTTGCATCGCGGTTTCGTCCAAGCACAGCGAAATTTCTCATCTCTTTACAAGCGGCAAACGTGTACGCGGTTAAACGCATCATACGACGCTAAATCTCTCCTGCGCGAATGACGAACGACGCATTATGTAGACCTTACAACTTCGGAGACTGACGCATCGGGTTACAGCCACGTGCTCGCTCGCGCTGCATCCGCCTTGCGTGCGGAATCCCTAAGTTTATCACCGCGACTCGTGTCACATCCAGAACGCGTTGTCGCGGATCGTCAGCGCAGAAATATGAACTGCCGATAGAGGTATCAGATTGAGGTCAGACTGACATCTTTAATTCTAGTTAAAGCACTCCCATGCTGTTTTCTTTGTGCGATTCATTTTATACGCTCTCTGAATTTTACAGAGAGATTTGTCGTAAAGAGAAGAACGTACATTCTTTGCTCTCGAGGCCTATTCTTTTTCCATACTCTACTCTAGGATTGAACTTCTTGCACGGTTCATCTTTTTTCCTTTTCTTTTCACCTAAGATATGAAAAAAGAACAGACCTATATATATATTTATCTCTCTCTCTCCTTCTCTCTCTTCAATATTTTTCTGTTATTAAAAACGCGAATCAATAACGTCAAAATGTCATTTGTGACGATTCTAAATGAAAATTTAACATGTCGCATCGTTGCGTGTATACGGTGCCAATGACAGAAAGTCGCGAAAATCGATTCTTCCTCTTTCTCTTCTAAAGATAAACGCGACTAAAAGGTTCGGTAACGGTTAACCGCGACGCGGATGATTGAGCAGATTCGCTCGGAAGCTAACAGGTTCCAGGTCCGCTTTTTACGTGGCTGATTCGCTGCGCGGAAAAATCTCAGTGCCGTCAACGGCCTCGTTTATCTCGCGTCAGACGAGAGGATAAAAATTGCGCGGCGCCGCCGCCGGCGTAGGTCGGCGTAGTCGGTGGATGGTCCTCTGAGCCGTGCCATGGATTTCATAGCGGCGCGCCGAAGTACCGCGCGAAAAAATAACGCCGTTCCATAAATCTCTCGGCGCGGGATTACGTAAACGACGTCAGTCTTAAACCGCGGCCAGTCCGCTCGTAATAAGCGGCTGCGAATTTCCCGAGTCCGGGAAATCCACGGCGTGAATTACATTTCGCGGGCGACAGGCCGTCCATTAAATGATGCTTCAAATAAAACGTTCAAATGCTGATTTATTTACGATACGTACGGCAAATATTGATTTATTTACGATGAACATTTTCAGCTTTTCATACGAAATGTGCATAAAACATAATGATGCTATTGTGCATGCAATCCATCCGAGTTATCTTCGTAACTGATGAAACGTTTTATTGACCGGACATACAACGTAATGTTCTCGTAACTGTGCTTCACAGAAAATGACATGCACAAATGTCATTAGAAAAATCGCCAATAATTAAGGCTCTATCGAAAAGGCTGCCGAGCAAACGATTTCCATATATTACAATTTGATCTGACTAATACATCTAATGTCTTTCAATTAACTTCCATTTTTCATCTGATTTATTTTCCGCGAACAACGACGATATTAGTATCGATGGCGATTATTCGCAAAGTCGTTCGACTTGTTTTTTTACGTGACAGAAAGTGCCAGAGGAAAACATATCACGCGTCATAGATCATCTGCGATTTTACATTGACACACACACTTAATGAGGCGAACTCCATTCAATCGATACGCTCGCGCATCGGATAATCACAGATTTTCAATCAATCGTAGCTACAAATCGTACTTAATAGATGCTTTCCATTTAATGACACAAGTTATTATTCACTAAATGCAAAGAAAGATAGATGCTTGGGTCATTAAATGGAAAGCATCCAGCAACGTTCAAAATGAAACATCCATGATGATAGCTCGAATAGAAACGTTCGGTCTTTATTCAAAATTTATGTAAAGTTTTTGAAATACGTCTTATGTCTAAATATAACGCACGAATTATCACGTATTAGTACTCTCATTTACCAGTCATTTAGTAACAATGATAGATTTGAAATATTCATAAATAGTGAATAAGTTTCGAATGATGTCCGTTTTTATCAATATAGATTAACTTTGTTCTTGATTCAATTTACTCTTCATCTTTTTCTAATTCTAGCAAAAGATAAAGTTGAAATTAGCCGTTAAGTAGATAGGTGAAAATAATTTTTAAAATATCTCAAAGTTTATCTTTATAGTTATAATTTTTTAATAGCATATATAGAGAGTTAAATATATATTTATACTCTTATGAGAGAGAGAGAGAGAGAGAGAGAGAGAGGAAGGTATAAACAATGAATTTTACTTCTGGACAATACTTTTTATTTTTCTTTTCCCAAATAAAATTTTTAAGAAACTTTGCGTGAGGTGCTGCTTTCACCTATCTACTTAAAGGTTGTAAAATTAAACTACATTGGTATAGAAACGGTCATGAATCAGTGATTATCGTAAATCAATAAACATTTTCAGCGTGTAACAATCATTCTGAAAATTGCTTTATTGCTCTTAAATAAACTGATCCCGTGATTTTAATCCTTGTAGCCACCCGTGATCCAATTTACCGTGTGCATACATAATTCTCAATCTTCCAACCGACACAGAGAACGCGCATTAATTAATCGAAATGGGTCAGCAATATTTGCCGAATGAAAACCCGCTATTTGCGCGTCGTATACCTTTCTCACAAACTGCCGGATGCAGAAAAATGGACTCACTCTTACGTCATTATGTTGTTACACGTATCATGATAATGATAACCCAATGGCGGCGCGGTACGTCAGAGCGTTCGAGGAGTTGCATATCAAATCGAAAGTCAACAAATTACGCTGCAGTTAATGAGAGACTTGTTTCGACTCTCCGAAGAGAGCCACGTAATTATTAAATCGTTAAGGAGAGGGCTATACACGGACAGGTACCATCGCTTCTCACGATCAGCACGAGGACGACTCGTTGATGCTTAAATTATCGTTAGCACCAAGCGCGTTTCACAATTTTTATTTAAACTTCATAGTTTTCCAACCGTGAAAAATTATTTAGAAATTACTTGCGAATAAAAAGACCTATTAAAAAATTTAATAATTTTATTTAATAATTTTTACATTTACATTTATGAATAATTGTTCGTGGTATTTTCTACTAAAAAAATTTCTATAAACATTATATGAAAGTTATTTATTTAGTAAAATTACGAAATACGCTACGGTTAATTTTATGTGAACGTTTTTAACAAAAAATTCACTTTTGCTGTATGTTTTCCAAAACGATAATAATGATTTAGAAAATATTTTTATCGTTGTTGTATGAATAAAAATATAATGAATAAAGGAGTTAAATCACATCCTTTGCATAAATAAAGAGAATAACTCATAACGTTGAAAAATGCAGCGAATAAATCTAGTAATTATTTCATTTTATTTAATTACTCTACCTACGCAAAAGACACTATATATAAAAACTTCTAGCATCTCGTTTAAATAAGCTAATGTGAAGTTACAGTACCATGAACTTTTCCTACATTTTTATCTCGATTGTCGTGCCCTTAATTAAGAGTCACGCGCACACTTTCACGCTAACAATTATACCGTATATTATTTGAGCATATTTGCAGTTTATATAGAACAATTCTATTTTATAAATAGACTAACATGGAAATATTTTCATAATTTCACATTGTAGAGAATATGAGATTACATTCTGTAAAAAATTTCAAAAATGAATTTTCATTATTTAACATAATAAAAATTTTTCTTTTTTTAAATCGCTGTGTTTTGAAAATTAAATATATGTATACAATGTTCTGCTCTCAGATTTATTCCATTATTATAAAGAATACAATGAATAGATATTATCTCGCATATTAAAAAGCGTCTCTAATACTCCAATAACCCATTAATATTTTTGCAATTTTCAAGATATAATCTTCTTTTTCTATATGAAACATATGATGTCATGAAAGCTCATGTAATGCCCGTGAAATCAAATGAATGTATGTAATTAATTTGAAAGAAATATCATTTTTTATACTATTTTCGATCCATTACTCGACGAACAAAAGAATATTCCGCTGGTAAAAGAATACGTATGTATCCTTTTACCAGCGCAGCTTCATTTTCATGCAAGCCGAGCAAGCCGAGTAAGTCATATTTAAATATTTTATATACCGACGAAACATTCATTGATAATCCGTTTATGTTGATAGATATTGTTAGAAAATTAAAATGGCATAAATTGCGCATTCGCACGAAACTGCTGGATTGCAATGTTACACGCACGTAAATATCTCCGCGCATTCTTATTCTGTAAAATATGAGTAAAATATCGCAATGCGAAGCGTACGCGATAGCTGTCGCGGGGATAGAAATTTATTATGTGGCCGCTTAATTTATTGTCCAAGTTGTACGCTTGAGGTTTGTAAAAATGTATTATGGATTTAATAACTTGATAACTCGCGGAATACATAGGCGTAATTATTCAATATGATATATTTGAAAGCAAGAAAGATTTTTCTTGAATCATCAGATTACGACAATGAATTGTGATAGCATTATTTCAATATTGTTCACAGTAGCGACAATTTTGTTTAACAGAATTTTCGATATTAATCTCATCGATATTAATTAAGCTTTCTTTATTATTATAAATGAGAACGCGATTAATGCAAACGCATGTAATTCGAGAACCGACAAGCGTAAAGCACTTGAAAAGCGTAAGATTAATGGATCTCGTAGTCGGCGGCATTTTTCGCAGCATGGTGGAAAACGTTTCATGTTAAAAAAAAAGAGCATTTACATAAACTCATGTAATAATCGTAAGATCATTCGGCTTCGTATAATTCAAAGTCTCTCACTGTGAGTGAGTTGCCATATTAATTATGTCAACGTTTAAAATTTTGATGGCTGTAAACGTCGATACGCTTGTAGGAATTAATCTCACTCGAGCAACTTCAGAATTTATTTATTCGCTTTCTCGCACCTTTTTCCGAGCTTCGGTATCTTCACGTGCGCGATATTACCTATATGTGTTTCAACACAGTCACTGACACACGAGATACCTCTCACGAGATACCTTCGTCTATTTTCTTAGTTGAGTTTTCCTCTTTCCTACGAGGAAATAAATATTTATTCAAGATACAGCGATGCCACCCACTTCCGGCTGAACATCAATTAAAGACATGTGTAAGGAATGCGCACGGAATGAATGTTTATTCATCATAGATTCACGTACCGTCTAATGACACTCGTACTTAATCTACACCGGTGTCCTCATCCCATGCGTATTACAGGTGCGATAACTCAATCGAGGTGACGCGAGACGCTTTAAAACCTACGTCCCGCTTATTAATATTCCGCGGTTGTACCGTAAGTGGTTACGTCTGTTACTGACACGGCATACAATCGAGTCGAGTATACGACTACGCGAATGCTTGTAATATGCGCGTCGCAAATGTTTGCGCTTATTTCGATAATAGAGAATATAGCGAATATAGCGAAACAGCGTCAATTAATACTTTAAATGCCATGCGCCAGAAATTCCGAAACATAAATTGTAATACTATCTAGAAAGCGTCATATCAATTCATTATCATAATGCTGCACTTGCGTTTCTGCACAGCCGACGATGTTACAATTAATTCGTTACGCGCGTATTAATTTTAAAATAATATATTGTAAAACTTAACATTCTTTTTTACTTTCTATAGAGCACCGTAGAGTACTATAGTAAAAAAAAAAGTTGGAATTTAAATTAAGTACATATTCATGAATATTCTCTCGTTTCTCAAAATGGATATAATTTTTATTTAGTTCTTTCAATGGCTCAATTATTAAAATATACTTCGATATTCTCATTCCATTCAATATGGATTAATATTCATCGACAATCCCATCAATTTCCTCGCTCGTACACGCAAAACTTATTTGCGTTCTGGTTGATAGATACATGCGAAGCTAATTACCAATTCCGCGTCGTATTAATGAACCCGTTTTGACTTTCTCCCACTCAACTCATCATCCCGGCTACGAACCTCTCTTGCGCTTTCATAAAGCATTGAATCTGTTTCTATGTGGAAGTACTTGAGAAGAACACAAGCTACTCGTGCGGATTAAGCCGACGTGCAGCTTATGCGATATTCGTGTACTTTGTCGAGAATATATTACGAAGCCTCTAGTTGATATTAATTATCTAGTATCAAAAAACTATTATACACATAAACTATTCTTGTCACGAAATTTCCCTCGACACGTTATATCTATTCGTACGAACAATGTCGATTAAAAATTAAAATGCACTGACGTCAAAACCATTCCATTCATTCATTCATTCACTACTATCTTATATTATGACGTCAGAAGCGAGAAAATACATAATAAAAATTCTTACAAAATATATTAATACGCAAGTATGTTTTAATAAAACAACATTTACAATTGATCGATGGAATTGACTTGTAAAATATCTATATCGGAAATTCTATCTTTTATTTCGTTAATTCATAAATAATCGTACAGTTTAAAATAAATTATGAATAATCAAAGACAAAATAAACAATATTCACAGCTATGATAAATTGTCAAATTAATAATATAAATATAAATTAAGAAATAAATAAATATAATTATAATACAAAGAAATAAATATGATTTAAGTTCTTCCCGAAACAATAAGATAATTTTCGATACATTCTATAGGTCTGTTCTATCGACTATAAATTATGTGTTTCAAATGGAAAATATTTTTATTCAAATTTTTGTTGTGTTTTTTCGCTTCTAACGTATATCATATAATAGCGATGAGTGAACAGAAGTGTTAATTATTACATTTGATAGATCATTCAGGGATAAATCTGCAATGCACGATGTAAATGACATTCTTCGCATGTGGTCGAGATTACGATCACGATTTAGTATAATTCTAAATTTCTGAAAAAAAAAAATCTCACACGACAGCATTATTGTTCAACTTGCCTTACCGAGAGACGCCGCGAACTATGATTCTATTGTCAGCGAAACACGTAAGAGTCATATTCCGAGACGAGTTCTACCTTTAGCTCGGATAGAAGAATCCAGTAGCTTGTCGAGCTCGATCATCGGCACAGTATGGTTGAACGAATTCCAATTATCGAAACTAGGGAGCGTCGCCAGGAACGATCCTGAGACAGCTCGGCGCGCACGAGAAAATCGTATGAGGTACGTTATATCCGAGCATGAGCTTGGCACATAGAAAATATAGGACGAAACTGATTTTCTATCCTATTCTCTCATTGGAGAAACTTTTTATCCAGAGGAAAGAACGGAGATGAAAATATTTTACCCTTTTCATTCTCGTAGAGAGAGAGAGAGAGAGAGAGAGAGAGAGAGAGAGAGAGAGAGAGAGAGTAAATTCTCGTTTCAACCTTTAGAATTTTTTCTCTCATGTCACGGTCAAAGAGAGTTTAATCAAGTACTTTTCATAAATTATCTTTCTATGCTTTGCGCCATTGGCGGAACATTCCTCGACACAAAGCTTTAATTCGTAATCTTAAATCGCGGAAATGACCCAATTGCTGTGATGAGAAGATTTAACGAGAAACTCATGTTGCGGTTACACGTCGTGTGTGTTCCAGAATAAAGGGGAACATCGGCAGACATCAAGGAGATCGCATTTCGTTAGCAAGAAACATGTTCGATTCAGTGCCAATCATGCGGTGTCTATTCATGCTCCAGATTCTAATCGCTGTAGTGCAGCCCAATCTCGAAGCTCGGCAACGGCTATTTAACGTCAAAGGTAAATTTCGTAATGTATAAATATGTTCCTAATGCTGCTTCTTATATCTACTAATTATATAATTTATCGATACCAATGGCTGCGTTCAGCAGAAAGAGCAGTTCTTCAACTATAAAATTCTTTAATATCATTGGTCTTGCCCTTAGTTTCTCAATAGATCTAAATGTATAAAACCAATCATATTCAAAAATTTTACAACAGTTGCAAAGCTGCTTTTTCTGCTGAATACAGCTATTGTTTTGATTTCATTGCAAACAGAACAAAAAATAGAAAAACAATATTTAACTCGATATAAATTTTACTTTTCTAAACAATCTTAAAATAAAGTATCTTTTAAGATCGTAATGTGAATACACAACTAAAAAATGAAAATCTTAAACTTCAACAGGTAAAATAATTTAGTATGAATTTATGTATCAAATCCTATAAATTATACGTCGAATTTAACTTTCAATCTTGAAACGCAATCCTAGCAGAACTAGTAATATCACAAATTAAAGTAATTTAATATTGATGCTCATAGGCACCTAGGAAAGATATCATAATCTGATGCTAATGAGCATCCTTTCCTTTTTTTATTATCTAGACTCTTCCGCCAGTTCAGTACAAATAAGAAATTTGCGATTTCTAAAACAAAATACGGCGGAATCGGATAAACTTGATTCGCATGCAACCTCGCGTCCACTTTCTCGAGTTTCTTCGACTCGCATGAAAACTGGCCGTGGCGAGTTCTCGAGGAGAAGCCTTACCTTTGCGGGACGCGCTCCTATTAAGAGCACGAATAGGAACGAGTCGTACAATACAGGCGCGGCGCAGCGATGTTGGATTTTGCAAGCGAAGGAGGCAAAAGGAATCGCAGAAAGAATTGCAGATGTGAAATTCCTTCGGGTGACTGTAGGGATCTGATCTCCAAAAGATCGATCTTTCAAAATTATAATAACGATTTTTTATCGATTTATTTTGCGAAAAATTAATTTTTATAACTTTATAAAAAAGGACTATTTTAATTCTTTCACCTGATTTTATTGGAATCATGTTAAAAAATTATTTTTCATTTATACTATACAGTTCAAAAATACTTTGATAAAATTAAAACGAAAATGAGGCTATGAGCCAAGTTTGATCTTGATGCTATATTTAAAAAACAAATAGTTTATTAAAACATATATTTTTTAACCCCAATCAGGTCATTCCCAATAATGTTAAATAACGTAATTTAAATTTCAAACGAAATTCATTAATCATTCTAATAACTCTAAATTATAAAAATTATAAAAACACATTGATTAAATCCATCGCTTTGACTGTGAAATACGCTCCAGATACATTATTAAATCGCTTTATAGTTAATGATTGTCTTATCTGGAGCGTATTTCACAATCAAAGCGATGGATTTAGTTAATATATTTTTATAATTTTTTGTTCGTATAATAACGTTATATGTTTTTATAATTTAAAGAATGATTAGTTATTTCTGTTTGAAATTTAAATTGCATTATCGTTTTAACGTTGCGAATGATTCGATTGAAATCGAAATGTATGTTTCAATAAACTGTTCGTTTTTTAATAATATAGCATCAAGACTTTGCTTGACTTGTAATCTTATTTTCTCATTATTTTAATTTTTTTACATACTATTGTATATAATTATTTTATATATTATTTTTAATGCATACTTTAATAAGTAATTTATACTAAATAATTTTTTTCAAAATGTTGACTATTTTTTTAGCATTACTCTGTACATCTAATCTCAGATGATATCGGCAGGATTAAATAATGTCAACGGAAATGTTTTCAAATTTAGTGTATATTAAAATGTACACAAGGTCTAAAAAGGTTAAATCAATCTCTTTATAAAGAGATTTTTTTTTTTTTTTATAAAAAGAACTATTTCAAAATTAACTACAATTTTTAGCGAATCAATTCGGAGATCACACATTCCTACAGCCTATATCACACTATGCATTGGAGACTGAGGATTAGAATTCAACGAAATAAAACGAAATGGATTAAAATTAAAATTATCTAATTAATCAAATTCTAATCTTTAATTTACAATGCTCAATCTCCAATAGATATAATGCGACATGGACATAAGTAACCGACGGAATGTGTCGTAAAATGCTAATTTGCGATTTATTTATACGCCAGAAGATTTTAGTGGCTGTTAAATGCTCATTGCTAATTTTAATTATGTCGATAAATATTTCGAATGTGTTGCGCCGGTTGCGCGGTAGTAGCTCGGGATGACTATTATTCGGGATCGTAATTGATTGTCATCCGGTAGAGCCCACAGTACAGCATGAATATTGTACTCGATTTCGATGTCGCCGCGCAATTTCGCTGATCTTATCGGGGGATATCGGCCAGCGCGAAACCGTCGGCTGGCGTGCGGCCAATCGACATAACTTTTAGCGCTGCTTTTGACGTGCTGTACCACGCGGAAAATGCTGATTCCGCGAAGCTGCTGCGCTGATGCTCGCGAAGTCTGTCCTCGGGGCAATTCCGACAATTCGAAACTACTGCTAAGCGCATAAAGAAATCATTATTATTATCGTCAATGAGTTCTCAGATTTTTATGCAAAGATCCGCGGGAATGAATACATTTACGACAATGGTTGGCGCAAAAAACATTTCTCTTCGTGTCTACGAAGTCAAAGATCAAATACTTCAACTTTAAATCATGCAGCTAGAAATTCATGGTCTTCGTTTGAAATATCTCAAGCGCCATTTATACTATTGTACTTATGTCAAATCATTTGTCAACCGTGCATCCAGAGATGCGACAAGTCGGGGTGATGGATGCGTTCTCCTTTAGTTTCCCCGTACATTCGACCGACGGAGAAAACCTTTTCATCGAGATACTTCGTTAACAGCTAGTGCTTCGTTGGAGTCAGAAATCTTCTGACATGATCAGGCACAAAGACGAATTTCACAAACGACGAGCGGTGAAATGAAAGAAGATAGATTTCATGGACGAGACAACAAAATATAAAAACGTCCGTAAGCTTCGGAAAACAATGAAAAGAAACGGTCTTGGACTCGATGTCACGCCGAGAGGTTGGCGCAGCATTGAAAATTCGCAACTGGAATGCATGGAACGTAGATTTCCTTTTCAATGTAGATCTCCGTCATCGGTAGCGTCTCCTAATGAGTTTGTTCGCTGGTAATATTTATTTATTTATTCGTTCCGTGGGCGAGAGGAAAACAATGCGCGCGTCAAATTATGGCAACTGAGAGAAAGGGAGACATGACGGACGAGCCGTTTCGAAATTACTCTCTCGTTAAGGGATAGTTATTATGATCAGGGAAAATTACATGCCGCGCGTGGAGGACCTGTTTACCGAATGCCATGGCCCGAAACCTCTGGGCCTGGGTAACTGACACAGGTAATTTGTCCGGCTCGCGATAACCACCGGCGTCTCTCTTTGGTGATTGCGGAATTATTAACTCGCCCGAGGTAACGTAATGACGAGACATTAGTGCGGTCTGCGCCCCATCGCGCCGATTGTCTTTCTTAATCTTTCTCTCTCAATTTGAGAATTAACGGCCGTACCGGCCGTGCGAAAGAAAATATTATCTCTCGCTCGTAATCGTTTTCACTGAAGCGAAGAGTCCCGGAATCGACGAGGGATAAATTTATCGAATCGTGAACTCAATGGACATACGTTGCCGCAATAAAGCGAGAAAGCGTTTCACGACGAGTTGTAGAGTCGCCCCCGTAATCAACCTGAGAGCTCTCAAAGTAACCCGAGTGTGTTTGCCAACCCTAGAAAGATCACTCACAAAAATGACGTATGTCTTTGCCGCTTCTGTCTTTGCTTGTATACGTCAAGTCGCGGTCGCCGGTGTAATCAATTTTTCGATTGAAAACATCGCTCCTATCTATCAATTTAGACCAGTATGGGCTACCGTTTGAAATTGGTTTCTCTGGGATTGAATGGCATCACAAAATCGTTTAGACGAACCGATTAAAATATGTATAATTGTTCGGAATAACCCAATTTAAATATCAGCTATGCGCGTTACAAATCCCAGTCAACATTTTTTATACAGGACGAACAAGACATGAATCTACCAGATCAAAAAATGCAATATATCGTGACGAGAGCCGTATACATAGACTGCGTTCGGAGAGAGTGCTATTAGCGCTATTGCATTATTCTATTCTTGTCTAATGAACGATAAAGTAGATTAGAATGACAATAAGCTGACAGCGAGATCTCCAATGAAACGCAATGAAACGTAATTTTATCCTAATAATAATAGAATATATTAGAAATAATAATAGAATAGATTACACTGAAAAAAAGAGTGTTTAATTTAAAAAATATTAAAATATTAAATTTATTTTCGTCTCCATTTTTTAAACACTTAAAGATATTTTAGCCTTCAGCAAACTTTTTCAGTAGACAAAACTACGTTTGGATTTAAAACACATAATGTTTTAAATCTAAACACATAATGTTTTGTTTATTGAAAAAGTTTGAAACTAAAACATCTTTAAGTGATTAAAACACGAAGACAAGAATAAAATATATTACTTTTTTTGTATATCGATAAATAACAAAACAAATAAATATGTGAAAATAAAAATCTTTGGCACAGATAATAATGTAAACATTGTATTTTTCTAGTTAGATACTTTTAATCATTAAATTGATGATTGTGTAATGAATAATTATTACCCCTACAATTAAAGAAATACCAATTAGTGATTAATTATAGCTAGAAAAATAAAATATTTATGATATCATATTTATAAAATATTTACATCATCAAGTTAAATTCAAAGTCAAATTAATTTTAAACCACAATTTAATTAAAAAATGAAAAATCTTGGAAGTAGAAATAACGTATTTCCCGAAATGTATTCACATGGCCATCAAGAATCTTCGAACCCTTTTTATCTTTCGGCGGCAATTACGGATCTGCGATGGCGCCAAGCGTTCACAAAATCAATGATGGAAAGGAGAAGAGTGTCTGAACTCAGGGGAGTTCGCGAATACTCGTGTCTGTAAAACCAACACGACGAGGCGCCCATTCAAGGCTCGAACACGTTGAAAAATCACCCGTTCGTTCCCCGCATAAATACGCGCGGCCAGGCCAAGCAATGTGGGCGTCTCGTGTATATCCGTGGCATGGATATACACGCTATATCATACGCTATAGTATACCTGTACAAGAACACGAATGCAAACGGCGTCGCATCTGCACGCACCTGCACAGAGACACGCCGAGAGAACACACACGCGCGAGGGCGATCGCGTGGGTAAACGCTGTCAATGGACTCTCCCGCGCGAGATTTTTTCCTTGTCCTCTCTTTGACGGGTTTTGATTCTGGGCCGGACATTGGTGCCGCAACCGTGAGAAATGAAAGGCGAACCGCGTAGGCATCGGGAAATGTGCAAAATCCAAAAACGTTAGGTACAAAGTAAGTCCACGCCGCGTCGCGTCGCGTCGCGTAGGCACATCGATGACGGCGATTTCTGATTTATCTTTGATGTACAAGTGTTGTAGCGTTGTTCGATCTGAATATTCGACCGTCTTGTATATCTTTAATAGCCGATCGTAGATTTGCATAATTTGCGTCGAAGAAAAAGTATAATAATACACGCGATGAAATAAATTTTAAATAAAAAAGATATCAGAAATATACGAAGAAGGACAGACGCGAAAAATATCGTTTCTTTTATCACGTTTATGATAATGATGTTTTTAGTTCGCAGTAGATAAACTTGAGGCTTCTTACAAAACTTGAAATTTCTTTTTTTAATTGATATAAAAATAAAAATTAAATCATTATGCTTCATTAACATTAAAATTTAAAGGTCAGCATAACAATTAGGTTTTTTAACCGTAATTTCGCGACTAGCTTTTTTTCCTTAGCAATTCCTTATTATAATATTCCATTGTAAATATATGAAAAAGGTCAGCCGTGTCGAATCCCTTGCCGTAATATTCCACGCGTGCACCTCTTTAACTCCGCTAAATGTTTGCGATATAAATCATAAGAATCGTGTATGTATGGCAACAAAGAAAAAGATTCAATGGACAATACGTAACACAAACATTGCCTTTTAGCTGGCCATTGTGACAGGTATAGCGACGACTCGCTGCTTGCGACTTAACGCGATATTGTGCCCAGATGCGTTAGGTGCATCTATCTCTCCGCGAGATAATAAATTGCAAACATAACCAACCATTTACCTGAGTACGCTTATTCACCGTTGGCCGCATGTTACACGAATGTGCCATCTTATCTCAGTAACCATTTCTGCGGAACAAGAACTCTGGAGATATTTCTCTCAAGAACCGCCACACGGCATCGTTGATACAGAGTGCATGGTGCACCGTAAGAATCGGGATATTTTCTGTAATCTGCCGTACTTGTTGCCTTTTATCTAAATTCACGAATCACGAGCGACAGGACGATAACAAAGATCTAGTTTACGAAGGAATAAAATTTTATATGCCGATTAAAGGCCGCCGGGAAGCATCGATTTACTTTGTGAGGCGTGATAGGTATCGTTACTTGATGATCTCATAAATAGAAACGAAAAAGCTTTAGAGAAAGAGAGAGAGAAAGAGAGAGAGAGAGAGAGAGAGAGAGAGAGAGAGACGTCGGAACGCTGAGCTCAGTCAACACATCGCTTCCGGCGAAATTTCATTCACGTCACGTACGAAGACTGTCTAAAGTCTTAAATTAAATCCGCTATACGTAAAATTGTAGGCGTGACTGTTAATTCATCTCCTCGCATATCGTGAAGGCGAAAGACGACGTCGAAGTTTGCACCGGTGCTGAGCGGAATCGGGCGCCGCGCCGTATAGTCTATTCCCTGAGGGGTGCCGAGTATAGGAAAAGGACACATCGTCGTCGGCGAGCAAACTCGAGAGGTGGCCATTGGCACGTGAGAAATTTCTCCGCGTCGTCTGACTCGACGTCGCCGTCACTTATCGAACGTGTAAACTACCTGCCACTGTGTCTTCCGACTGGGACAGTGCAATAACGGGACTCCACCGATTTCCCTAGGGTCACCAAGTTACGATATCTCGCATGGTAGAAACGATAAACTCTCTACGAGCTCTTCAAAGACGAAGCATCTCTTCCGCTTCGATATAAACTTTGTATATTACATCGCAATAGGACGAATTACGGACGCATCTGCATCGTACATATTTATGCGCGAATAAACGATTGGCCGCACTGAGAGTCAAAATAGCGCCGTCACGAAGGAACATTTGCGGAATGTGCGAAATATTCGTGGGTGAGAAACTCGAGTGTCTCTCTTGAAAAGGATCACTCCTGCAACATGCTCCGCGACCGCGTGGGCTTTATTCGTTATTACTGATCGGCTACACGACCCACGCTCTCGACAGCATCTTCGTCCCGTCTGCCCCCGCAGGTGCGAATCAGTTACTCTTCTCGTACAACGTACACGCCACTCTTGTTAAGTGGCGAAATAATAGCGGCCGCCTGTGGCGGCGACGTGAGCGGATGCGAGAGGAGATCGTCAGGAGAGCAGAGAGAAGCTTCTCTTCGCAGCTTCATACTATTATATCACGAGGAAATATCTGGAAACCAACGTGAAGTACTCGCAAGGTGCTCTGGCCTCGACATCTGTGGAAACCAGTTTTCTTTCGGCAAAGTCTCCAACTATTAAGATAATCAGAATTACAACTAAATTATGCGTTGTTGCGAAAACTTTGAATTCAGCAAATGCAATATTGCCAGCCAATCGCTGAAGGATATTCGTATCATTCCTAAAGAACACGCCAATTTAAGAAAAAGTTAAAGTGATAGTTTTTGGTTACAAAGTGTAACTCTTTATCGTCTTATTGATGTTAAAAACCAAAATTAAAAAATTGTAATTTTGTTAACTTTTATGCTCCTTGTTTCTTGGATTATTATTACACGATTTGTTACTTCTCTGCTGACTGAATTTAGCAGAGAAAGCAACTTTGTAATTGTAAAATGCTTATCATCAGTTCCTCACTGAGTCTATAAATGTATAAAGCAGTGACATTAAAGAATTTTTGCTTTGAACAAAAGTTGCAAAGCTGCTTTCTCTGCTGAACGCGGCCATTCTCACTTTAAATTGCATCAAATTAGATCATAATTATTATCTTCAATCAAATCCAATGATATAATTATTAGCATTATTTAATATGTAAATGACAATTCATTGAAGCACGTTTCTACCCACTTCAAATATAGGATAAGTATCATCTGGCAAACTCGTCGTACACGCAGCTAATTAACGAAAGATTGCTCATTGAGATTATGAAGCCGCGCTTAATCCATATCCACCCACGCGAGAATCGATTCAGTGACGACGGTGACATTGAGAAATAATCCGATTGACGATAGGTATACATATACCGTAATACCGGCTACTTGCGTCCGATATTCCCGAGAGTCTACGATCCGTAAAAATGAAATTCGATTAATTAGGAGTCGACGTGATTAGGGCGGATTCATTGACGTGTCTGTCCGAGTGCGACCGAGAGTCGCGCGCTGCGACGCGAATAAATTACGCGTGCGAGCGTAACTCGCGCGGCCGGATTAACCAGGAGGGCACGGACAATAATTAAGTTGTACCGTTGATGATTAATCGCCGTCTCCGGTCGGCCTAACTCCATTCCATCCCGAGCCAGTCCGCGCGATGAGTACGATATTTAATATGTCTCGCGTGTACACACGTGCGAGCGAGTGTTTCATCACGTGGCAATCAGTGAAATTAAACGCCGCGTCGGCTTCGTCACGAATGCGACGAAGGAGGTCATCGCTCAAACGACGGTGGCCATTTTTCGAATGATTACGCCGCAAGCAAGTGTGCTTTGGATATTGAGTCTAACGACCCCGCGTTACGATGGTAACGATCGGTATAGTCGCGGCCGCTTTTATGCACTTTGCATGAATTAGTATGGGGCGTGTATTTATTACGAAGATACACTCGGTACGCGCGGCACGAACGCATAACTACTGCTCGTTATTTCATTTTATCGGCTATTCGTTACAATTGTTTCTCGATAAGCTAAATATCGAGTCGCTAAATATTTTTTTTTTTTACCCCCATAAAGTAATTAATAGCGGTGATATTAGAATATACATTCACAGCACATTCGTTGCCATCGAAATGTCATTCGAAATGCTACATGATTATTAATCGAAAATTTCGCTTCGTAATTTCAATTTTAAAGATTCTATCCATCGGTCGGATTTCCACGAAAATCGAGCGAGAAAATATTCAAACGATTTGTCAGCTGATTCAGGTAAATTCCTTAATGATTGATCTTATTTGATCGTAAGGATAAACCACAAGTGCCACATTAACCGCATCCGCGGAATCCTTGGGGCGCGGTTTGTTTAATCAAAGCTATCTCGTTCTCTGTAAAAGCGAGACCAGCTGTTGTGGCTCAATACGAAGCGCGCGGCGAGTTTCGAAGCGCACAGTGCAACGTTTGTATGAAATCGGACAGCAATGTGCTATGCACACAGACACAAACACACACACACATCACGGATTTTCGAGAATACACCATTGTCCGCGTACGATCTCGATTGGCCGTGCGTGAGACGCCTGTATCGCAAACTCCTCGAATAATTCGCCAACGAGCAAACTGAGATTCGTTGAACATTAAACTTTGCAGATCTATGAACGTGTCTAATTGCGTGCCCCGATTTCTACGAAGCGATGTCGCAGCAGTTGGCAGAAGTTCGTACATTCATATCGTATCTTCCGAATCTAAAATTCCCGTCGTGGGGTTTCATGTTCCGCCAAATGTTTTCTAGACAAGCTACGTATCTAGACAAGCTAGACTACATAAGTTTTTAACTATATAAATATAATTATTATTAGCAGTAATAACTATAATGTGTATAAAAATGAAGCTTTTAACGGTAATTACTTTACCATGTATTACAATTACAAATATTAAAAACTTTTCTCTAACAAGTGTATACTAAACTATATACATATGTACAGGATATCCATAAATGTCGAGACTAAACTGTACAATGTGCTAATAAAATCGAGTAGATCGTTATGTCATAATCAAATAAATCATAATCCAAAATCTACGTCTGCAGATTTTCTACACAGATCCACAGTTAAAGCATCACAAATCAAGTCACTTACTTTTGATTTCAAAACCGATGACATACTTTATTTTAAAGTGTCACGTTAACCACGCATTAATTCGGCCTAATTTGTAAATATAAAAAGCCTCGAGCATCTCGGAGCTTCGTTCCGAAAAGTCACACACACACACACACACACACACACACACACACACACACACACACACACACACACACACACACACACACAACACACACACACAA
>Ga0157364_1001379_pt1 | contig 20489 bp, 9 predicted proteins | sample AttsexASBM2_FD_111476 | JGI IMG/M metagenome (GOLD analysis project Ga0157364, IMG submission 111476) | Fungus gardens microbial communities from leaf cutter ant in Ribeirão Preto, State of São Paulo, Brazil - Atta sexdens ASBM2 | ecosystem: Host-associated > Fungi > Mycelium > Unclassified ...
TCCCCCCCTCTCTCTTTCTCTCTCAGGGCTTGGCTCGGCGCCACAAAAGAAAGCGTCACGGCAAATTAATCGGGCGACGACGAGCACGCGAGATGTGTGATTTAATAAAAAAAGCCGCCCCCTCTCGCGCACACAGGGGGTGAATGATGCGAACGCGGCGATACGGTGCCGACCCCCGCGGCGTAATAAGTTTAGTTTCTACGACGAAAAGGCCATAAAATGAGACGCGCGGCGCAGCGTGAGCCTTGTTTCGCGACACTCGAATTTCAGAGATCAGCAAGAAACATGAACTAGCGCGACATCATTTCGTAGCGTGGAGTGAGGATGTCATAACATGCGTTCATAGATGTAGCGATCTAACATGAAGCAATAAAATGTCACAAGATGAAGTGGAGTAACTAATGTCTTTTTCTTTAGAAGTATAGACAATCGATAAATTAATATTTCTTTTATCACGGTATATATAATATTAAACAGTATAATTAAAATATGGCATTCTTTGCTTATCGTGTAAAAACTAAAATATATTAAGGACTGTAATTGAAAACAAAAAGAGTGCAATGCCCTGTTAGTCTTTTACGTAAAGTCGGGCAAACTTGTGAATACTTTTTGTAGTTCGAGCGTTGGTAATATCCCATTCCGGGATATTCATTACGCTATCCTTCTCTCTGATATACGTTCGTACTGTCGCGAACGAACAGCATATGCGTGTGCCAGCACTAACGAGAAATAAAAGCGCGACGAAAAGGCACACTTTCTCGCTCGCTTCGTGTGTCATATCAACACGCGATCGTCGCTTGGACGTTTACGTGCCAGTCGCTGTTAATTTTTTACACTTTCTCTTTTTGCCTTTGAAATTCATGACACTATCATTAGCAGTTTGTTGATGGTTAACGCAAATCAACAATCATGAAATACATCTGGAACTTATAAGCTTTTTTATTTATCATTTTATTCCTACCATATTTTGTAATGTTATTATATATTATTTTTTATTAAATTATTTATAGAAATAAAAAAAATATTCAGTAATATTCAACAATTTCAACAAACATTCATATATTCTCTATTATATTTCTATATGGAAGAAATGATTTAGCTAAAGTATCTAAAATTTAGATAGGTTTTTAGGTAGGTACAGATTTGAAAATAAATTTGTTTTTTTAGACCGTCAAAATAATTATATAGAACGCTTCAATCTGTTGCTAAAAGAACAAAACTTTTTGCACTTTTTTTGTTTATTATGCTTAGATAGAAGCTCCGACATAATAATTTCGATAATTTAACGAAATTATTTTCAGATTTCTGTATTTAGTTAAATTTTTAGATACTTCAACAAAATCATTTTTTCCGTGAAAATAAATTTATTTTTATTGTATATAGAATTCTTTGAATTAGATGGTATTGTAATATATGATTGGTTTGTCAAAATATACAACTCGATGACTATCAGACACGAATACAAATTACCGCGAACTGATCCATCCCCCAAAAGGTGACTCGCATATAAAAAGAGAATCCCAGAAGTGGAAGTTATTAGGGTGTGATTTCATTTCCGAATTTCTCGCCAGAGATCGTTGCCGACTTTCCCTCGACGTCCCCTGCGTCCTTCCCTTGCCGGCAGGTTAAATGGCCGATGCAAAAAAGTCATAAAATAAGTTATAATTTGGCGCAGTCGGCGTCACGTCCTGCTCAATGTCCTGTGTGATCACTGTGTTCTCACTCGAATGAACTTTGGCACCCCCTGCTTCTACGAGAGAATATTGGGACTATTTCTATATCCCTTCCTCTTTTCTTCTCTCTCTCTCTCTCTCTCTCTCTCTCTCTCTCTCTTTCTTTCACACTCCCTATCGGTTTGTTTCTCCCTTTCTTTCCATGACTTTGTCCTTTCGATGTGTCTCGTTTAGGATGCCGCTTGTTATTATAGTATGGCTAGTTAGGGTTGCCTACATCATTTGAAAGTATTCTGTCCTCGACTACTCTCGCCTTTAAATTTAAGTGAATACGATGAAAGACTAGATGAAAAGTTCTAGAAAACTCCTAGTTCTGACTCTTCATACTTTTGTAGAAACATTAATCTAACGTGTCTATATAGTATCTATACAATATCAAAACTTTAGAAAAAAGATTGTTTATTAATAAGAACAATAAGTATATTGGCTTCATATAGCAAACATAATCTCACTTGAGAAAATTCTATCTTTTACTCTATGTTTCTGTGAGAAAATTGGAGCGATTTCGTCCTCTCGGTTCACCTTCCATTTCCTAACTACATTCTTGTTACTACATTCTTGTCCCTTGATATGCCTTTTCAGAGCATCGAATGTTACACTCAAACGGAGTGGCAAAAAGACTACGGAGTACGTGAATGGGTGTCCTATCCAATTCCAGATTAATTGCAGGATCGAGCGGGAGGTCAAGGGTCGGTAAGAACTGACATTCTAAGAGAAAAATTGGAACGAAAGAATGGTGGGTAAAAAAAAAGATACGAACGCGCGGCGATGCTGCAACGATGAGAAAAAGTTGATGCGTCATGTTAGTGCAACAATTTAGCTACCTGATGAGTGCGCACTTAATCTAATTTTGTTTTTGCTTGTACAATGCTTTCTACGTGCTACGATGTAGCTTTTAAAAAATTCTGTTGGTAGAAGAATCATTGTTTATCGTGGATCATAATGTTTATAATACAATAAACTCAAAGAATTTATACATATAATTTTGGAAAAAAATGTTCATTTGAATGATAAAATAAACAAATGGTAAACAATTTTTGGAAGAAAACTATCTGCAATTGCCATCTGACATATGTGCTCAATATTGGACGAGTATATTGAAGGAGTCGACTAGTCATCCAATAAAATAGATAAGCTTAATTACCGTAATCGACATCTCGACTTCCACGCAGCGACCAAGCGAGGGAGCCAAATGACGTTATGTATGGTGGATCATAATGAATAGCGAGGGAAAAATGTCACAAGTCGCTGCGACTTGGACGTAACACACACTCACACACATACATATAATATATATATATATATATATATAATATATATATATATACTTTATGGGGTCTTAGTGATTAAAGGTCACCGTATGATCAAGACTGTAACGTTGGCGTACAAAGTGTAAACAGTGTAAAACGTCGTACAGTTGAAAATGTCGATCTCATTTCAAGAAAAAAGATTTTTCACAATCTGGAATAAACAAGAGCCCCATCCTACACACAGAAATGCAAAATAAAGTGCAAGTGTATCCATATACGAACGATCCTTGCAGATGTCCGACCGCGGAGAACATTGTGCCAACGGAAACGCTAAATTTCAGCGATTCGCCTTGTGGGAAGCGGTGCCGAGTACGTAGACACGGCAACAAAAGACCGCAAACTCGTTCACCTTTGTCGTAGCGTAATGGACACCTATAAGCACCGGAAAGGCGTAATAACTCGCGCATAGCCGTCTTATTATTCACGCTACGCGACGGCACATGTTATGCGTGCATGGTCCGCGATCGAACCGCAGCGGATGGATCGGAAGGGAGGAGCGAGGCCGAGAGTGCATAAGGTGCAGAATGATAGATATGCACTTTCAGCGACACGCATCGGCGACACGGATAACGGAACATTGGTCGAGCTGTCGCGCTACTTTTTATTGTACCCGATGGCGTTGGTATTTCGTAATAATGGAAGCGCCTTTGTGTATCGGCTTCAACCTCCACATTTGACATATGTGACATTTCCTCCCTTCGCCTTCGTAGGGCAGCCCAGAAACCTTGTCGCGCGATTTATACAAGAATCCGTTATATACTTTTTCGTTTAACGTTGCGCATGTACAACATGATTGTGAAAGTAAACTAAAATAAAAACAAAATTTTTATTTTATTATTGAAATTTTTACAATTTTGATACATGTACATGTCAGATCAACTATATTTGAATTTGTTTTGTTTTTTATTTTTTTTTATTTTTTTCGAATATAACAAAGTCAAATGTATTAATACCTATGATATGTGTCACTGTGTGGTCACTGTATTTTATCTGATTGTTTCTGTCATAAATTGTATATACGCATGCTGTCCATACCTAAGTCGCTAATCTCGTCATTCAACGGAATCGAGCGTTGCACCGACATTGCAGTAACGACTGATCCGGTAGTTACAAGCCAAACTGCCGATCGGAATTGGTAACAAGGCGACCGATGAGCGAGGGGGTGAAGGGAACTGGGAAGCTCGCAGAAGCGGGGGAGGGGGGCGGGGAACGGGAGGAACGGGGACACCCATAAATCTTGGCACAATCGAGGGTGTGGTCAAACGCAGTGTCGAATGACCGTGGTCTCGTCTACAAATCTATAAAGGCCCTCCAACCACCCTGTCCCCTTCTACCCACTCACGAGACACACAGACACCCGCGCACGTGTGCTCGTCAGATAGGAACGTGCGTGGCAGTATGCGTGCGCGAACGCTTTTCCACACCGTACGCGGACAAACGATCCTGCGGGACCACTGGTCAAACACACAACACACCTCTCGTCGGCCCATAATATGTTCTCGTCACTAGCAACGCTGTTGCTGTTGCCGATGGCACCGTTGGCGACGTATTTTCCCCTTTCGCGGAAATCGCCGTTTTTCGGTGATTTATCGGCTCGAGCATGGCCGCACTCGCTCGGCCGGAAAGGAGCACGGACAAGAAATTTCCTGCTTTTATATATTAAATAAAAACAGGGGAAGTGGGAGAAGAGAGAGAGAGAGAGAGAGAGAGAGAGAGGGAGAAAGAGAAAATGTGAAAGAGACAGAGGTTGGCCGCTACCGTGCGAATCGTCAACACCGACCGCGATGAGTTTTCGACGGGGTGCGGTCGGACATGGACAGAATGGGAAGGGTTGCTGCCAGATATTTAAATTTTACCAAAAGCATTAATTCGTTTGTCACGTGGGAAAAAAACGCCCATGTAAATGTATAAAAATATATTCTACTTTTAGCAGATATCTATTCTTTGAATACAGAGAGTTGATACGTACCTTGTATTGTTGGGAAGAAAATATAAATCGCGACGATGTATGAAATATTTCCATTGGATTCTATTACATAATTTTATTGTGCTTTAATGATTCGTCCTTCTTTCTTCTCGTTAATTTCCGTCGCACTTGAAGATCTCGGTCTAACATGGCGAGCAACTGTCATTCGACTCCTTCGTGGGAATAGATTGATATTGGGACTGGCTGACTATTTCAATGGTTATTGGTATCATTTAATTTTCTGTCGACGCGCTCGCTAATCGTGGGTCTCTCCCTTCGAGGAAATAGCCGATCCATTTGTCAGCGACTCGCCGGAAGCAGGGAGGGATCCATCCGATGGATGAGCGCGCAAAGGATTTCCTGGATATTGCAACGAATCGTCCGCCCTGGGAGTATGACTCGGGACCAGAATAAACATTCCGATGTAGAATGTTCATTTAGAAATCGGTTTCGGAGCGGAAGTGATAAGATTTAAAAGCGCATACATTATAGAATTGCTCCGATATTGGTGCACGCGAATATTTTTAACGAAAAAGAACTTTTAAATAATATTTGATTTGGTGAGTAATGGAAAAATGCTGCCTTTTATACGACAATACGATCGATATTCCAATAATGATATGAAGGAATTTCGAAGATGAGAGAGATTAACGTAGCGTACAATCATGTCGCAACGATACATAATAAGTAATCTTCGCTGACAACATCGCTACATTCGCGGAAATACGCTAAGCAGTGGAAAGACGGTAGAAGGTGTAAGCCAGACTCGGTGTGTGAGAAATATGAAATTATAAACGCGACAATAAAAAAAAGAGGCGTACCATCGTCGGTACGCCCGCAACGTGCAATCAGACGAGCAAACGGCGCGACGCGATACGGCGGGAGACGCGTTTCAGCCTCTTTCTACTTTGTTTCTTTCCGCAAGGCCAGCCTGCGGTTCGTCTTCCAACTCTTCCACCTCTCTCACGTATGAACGCGCGTATTTTCCGAAGGCTGCGTCACGCTACGATCGGGGGATAATAACAGGCGAAATTTCTACGTTTCGCGATTCGCAGGAAGTCACTTCCTCCGCGGCGACGTTCCTTGTCGAGCGGTACTCGCTATTTTCCAGGTGTCTCTTCCTGTCCATGCCGCTGCGTTGGCTGGTGCAGCCACGGTGAGAAATTTTCGCCGCGGAATCGCGCGTGCTGATGGCACTCCTTTCGAGAACTCAGGAAACGAAACGACCAGCTATTGTGCTAAAGAATAGACTGCGAAGAATTCTCTCTCTCTCTCTCTCTCTCTCTCATCGGTTGTATAAAGAATAAATCAAGAATAAATCAAATATTATATACATTTTACTTATATTTGATTATTTTAGAAATAATTAATCGATATTAAAACTTGAAAAAATTTCATACTAGTGTATACATTCGAGAAGACTAATTTGATCAGCGAGCAATTTTTTAAAGAGACGTAACTCCTTAACTTGAGTATTCCTCATACGTATAGCCATATGGTAACGCCGCACAACACCTTGTAACAATAGGGTTAACAACACCGCACGCATTACGAATGCGTTATCGTTTCACGCTGAAATCGAGACCTCAGGCAGGATGACGACGCACCTCCGGGTGGGATACGAAAGAACGGTAACTGTGTAACCGATCCGGCGCATTAAAGTGACAGAAATTGGCCGCGCCTGAGGTGTGCGCTGCCCAATGGATGGACAGCCGTGGTGGGGCCCTCGTCATTTCCATATTGTAATGTCCCGTATCCTGTCGCCCGGGTACCGGCTGATATTATGCGCTAACAAACCATTTAGGCCAGGTGTTAAATTGTCTGTGACGCCCGAACGATCGCCCACTCGTTCTCTCTGTCGACGTTGCCCGTCGTCGTCGTCGTTACCGCCTCGCCATCGTTTAATACGGCTCCGGACTCTGGGCCCCGGGCCTTCGTCTGAGATCCGTCGTAATGCCACGAAAGGAGACGAACATCGAGGAAACGACACATAGACGTGTGTGGAAAAGATCGAGTCTCTCTCGAACGAGTATTAATAGCTGCAAATTGACCAGAAAAACAACCGAGGTACGAGGTAAAAAAAGGTCCCGACGAATGATACGACCGCGCGTTTCCTGTTTACAACCGTATGGGAGAAAAAGAAAAGACAGTTATGTTGCGCCACGCCGCTTCTTTATTTCGAGTGGCTTCGTGACTGGTTATAATCGATTCGATCGACCAATTCATCAGGTCATCGGTAGAAGGCGGGTGTGAAATTTAATCTCTCGCGCGTTCGTCGGTGTGTTTGTCATATGTGCTCTCTTCGTCCTGAGACCTATATTTATGTATGGTAATGAAAAGATCGATGATAACTACACTCGGACAATAATTGATTTTCTTTTCCTCTATTTTTTCCATCTTTGATCATGAGTACGCAAATTTCCAAACACTGTTCTATATAAGTATACTAATTTTCTCATATTGATAATATGAGAATAATATGAGAATATGAAATGATAATAATTAACGCGAATTTTTACATCTTTTTATGCTCGGTAATTAATGTTCTAATAATACAATGCGTGTTTGAAAAATGTCAGAAATGGTGCACACAAAGTACAGAAATAATGATTATATATTAAAACTCTCTCAGCGAGGTTGACACTCGAAATAATTATGCCGTCGGCACTCGCCGGTAAATGAACGAGTTCTGAGTACAGTATATATTCCTCGGCGTATACTGTAATCAAGCTGCAACATCGAAAAGTAAAGTAGCGGGGACGAGTAGACAGGCTAAATTGGTGGTCGACATTATGCTGTGCGCAATCATCCTAGATTGGCCGGAAAAGAGCAAGCAGCTCGATGCCGCGATGTGACGAAATGCATTTCGCGATTCCCAAGAGAGTAACTTCGATCATTTGTTACGAAACTTCCTAACATTTAAACTATGTAAAATAAAATATTTTTCAAAACGTGACAATATTTTTACTCAAATTTCTATAAGCGCGAGCTTTCGCTTTTCACGAGCGATCGCGTGATCAAAATCGACATGGCTCGTTTTACAAAAAAGGTGCAAGTAACAAAGAAGATCAGTATCTGAAAGACAAACAGGCACGCGAGTCGAGGGAAGAAAAAATGTTCGGAGCTCACTAACACGCTTCTGAACTGCTCCCTTTGCTATCCCATCTGTTCGGGCTGACTCCAATTATTTAAATGCCAACTCTAGCGATAATTCGTCCCATTACGAATGCGACTAGCGATGAGTCCGAGCGATTACGCGCCTACCACCGAATTCACAGTATCGAGGCTTAATCTCGGTTGGGAAAAGGACAGACTGCACATTTTCACATTAACACATTTGTTTTATAATAACTTAAAATTCTGTACGTAACAAAAATAACAAGTTCTTTATATTAATAATATTAAAATAATTTGTTACAATATATTAATTTTTTTCTTAATGCTAAATTGAATAACAGACATTGATCACAGGCAATAAAATATAATCACATCTTATTCTACAATTGCTACATTTATATTTATAAATTAATAAATACTAATCTTAAATTAATAATAAATTAATTTTAATTAATAATAAATCTTAATTTTAATTTATAATTTATTCTATGGTGTTAATTATTCCTTTTCTGCTACTATTTATTAAATAATTTAATTCGAGCCTTAACTTTCAAGGTAATTTTTTTTATTATTTCTATTATACGCGTTCGAGAGGAACTCAAAACGGTCGCTGCTCCTCTGCTTGATCACAACCAGCGAGCATACCTCGTAGCGATAATTTTTTCATGGAGAACATAAAACACCGTCAAATAAATGCGTAGCCACATGCACTCGGATACATACGCGAAACGAGGCAGAAAGCATGATAGAAGCGAGATATGGAGAAAACGGGTGCGAGAGAGAAAGGCAGAGAAGCATCAAGTAAAGATGGCAGGAAGGAGAGAAAAAGAGAGAGAAATGCCACAGTCGCTGGCACTCTCCTATGTGAGCCGTAAATGGGGCCTGAAGAGACTTAAATGCGATGGGGAGTCTTACCTCGCTTCGTTACTTTATTTTAGCGGTGAAATACTTGAAATATCGGCGAGCCAGCTTCCGTAATTCCGTGTAGAAACGCCACTTAATTCGGACGACGGTCATTATTAGTGACATACATCTTAGTGAGATACATCTGTAATTCAAACGAACGCGAATACTACTCTGTCAATGAGAAGTTTTCACCGAACCCACCTGCCGCATTTTCTCTTAGCGCGTCCTGTTTAATTCATCTAATCGCGCCCATCGCGATCTCATATGAACCCGTTAAGATCTGGAACGATGTATGATGTCCATGATTAACTCTTCGGGTGTGTTGGCAACATTAACGCCATGCGCAGGCAAGAAACATTCTCTTCTTAAGCGACAAATCTATTTGACGCGACGGCTCGTCTTCATCGGTACAAACAAATGAAACTTGCCACTTTGAATAAATTTATCTAATTATTTATATATTTACAGACATCACGCGTAGTATACAATATATTATTACCGTGCTTGATACAATTTTTGTACATTACATATGCTAAAAATCATATAAAAATCATATAAAAAATAAAAATAATCCTTGAATAGGATTATCGGAAGATTTTAGACCATTTCTATTCGCTTCCATATGAGTGAGTGTAGATAAAATGAATCATGATCCTTCAATCGATGACAAATATATTCCTGTCGACTTGAAAATCAAATCGAGATGCTCGTTCTCTCCTTGTTAATCGATGATGGAGGAACCGGTTCGAACACGAACGACGCTCCTCCTTCGAGGATAGCGAATTTGCTCAAACCTTCGTCGTCGTCGTCGCGCTTTCGCAATATTAGGAATTGCATGAAGCACGCCAGCCACGGGGTGTACCAGGACGTTCGGAACCGACCATTACGAATCAATAAGCGAGGACGAGAACGGCGGGTCTTTCGTGGGACGTTTAATTTGCGACAAGATCGTGGGTAAGTTAACGAGAGAGAGAGAGAGAGAGAGAGAGAGAGAGAGAGAGAGAGATAAGTTGAAAACTACGAAAAGACGCCAGGAGAATGACGACGACGAGGGAAGTCTGGTCATGGTACCAGCTGTCACGAGAGAAGACTAGCGAATGGCGAATGAGCAAGGAGAGAAGTCATCAGGACATCGTAAGATAGAACAATTAGATGCTAAACGCGACACGTTTGTTCGCAACATGATGACGTTCTAGTTTTCGTTTTTACGACGTTGATCCTTTAAGGAACATTGAAAAAAAAAAACGCTAAAAAAGATTACACTATTTTGCAGCATCAAACTATTTTTCGAAAAACAAATTCAATTTTATTTATTCATTGAATATGAGATTGAAGAGAGGGATTGAAATTTTTCCATTTGATAATTTATAATTACCCTTGTAAAGAAAAAAATTATTCTGAATTTACGCAAATCACAGCACGGATTTTACTTAATAATTCGCTTTGTATCACATTAGGTCACTAAAATTTTATAATATTTTTGTACAATGGAAATGTATTTTTCTGGAGAAAAAGGTTCTTTGGTCATTAAAAAATGTTCTCGACACGAGATCGTTCTTTCGTGAGAATAGTTGGCGGTACGGACTGTCACGGTCCTCGGGCTGAGACGAAATAAAAAACGAATGGGCTGCGCGTGAAAAGAGCGCGGAAGGAACGGGGTGGACGACAGGATAACAAGACGCTGACGGCCCAATTAGATCCTAAACGCGGCAATAATTTTCTACGTTATACCCGAACGCGTTAGGGGATGATATATTTCGTCGCTGAAGGTTTCGAAGAACGACTGCTTGTAATTGGTCGGATAAACCTTTAATTTTCTCCCCTGATCGATGGTGTCTGCTATCACCGTAGCGAATCGGTTGCAAAGACATATATGGATCGATTACATGTCAACCTGTGAGATATCATGTGCCTGGTGTCGATTAAATCGCGATCGATCATGCGAGATACCTTTAATGATATAAAAAGCATGTTAAATTGCCGCGTTAACATGACTTTTTAACTCTTGATATTTACTTATTTATTTTAGTAAAATACAACATAGTGGACATATTATACTAAAAAGAGATTCGACATTAATTATTTATATAATTAATTCTATGTTAATATAATCAGCTTTAAAATACTACTGGTGTTATTGGCAAGCTAAATGGAATTTCATACACCATGAATTATTATTATTGTGCATTAGCATATTCTTCAAATAATGATTGCAAATAAGGTTTACGTCAATCATTAATAATTGATCCTAACTAATTCCATTTTGTGTTACATTTTACGCTTTGAACGTATTAGCTTTTTATAAAAAAAAAAAAACGAAATATTTAGTATATAAATATTCGTTAACCAGATTATTGTGATTCTCTTACAAAATTGCATTCTTATTCTATCAAAGATTCATTGTCAGTATATTAACTAAATGAAAAAAATATTTTGAAAATCCGTCGGAATTTGATATTTAACGCAGGTAATTCTTGCAGTTGAGACTGTTAGGTCTCCAAGATGCACCTGTAGTTGGCTTTTGCACGACTTGCATACGCGAGTCGGCGAGTCGGCGAGTCGCATACCAGGACGACGACGACTTTATGGCCCGGATCTTAAAGTCCGAGATTCGAGGTGAATTCTCTCGAACCGTGAGAAGGGCGAGCGAGGAGAAAGCGGGTGGACGCAAAGCAGAACGAAGAGGAGAATGAGAAGAAGGGTCCATCGGATTTTTCCATGGCATGTCGCCGGTTTCACACCCTAAGTGGCGCGGTGCCTCTATTCGACGACACTCACACATCCGGGGCCGCTTCGGGGTCCAGTCCAGGCGGAGGCCCAACTCGAACGTGAAGGTAGACGCACACCACGCCCGGTCGGGCGGCTGAATAAAAGATGAGATTCACACCGAGTCTTGTTCGCGGCTCTCTTTTAGTTTTTCTATCGTTTCTCTGCTAGCACCGGCTGCCAACCGTGGTACCTATACTCTCCGTCGCTACTGCGCTTAAAATGACTTCGGGAACGACGCAAAAGCTCCCGACCTCACGTCTTAAGTCTCAACTCTCAAGCCGCCGCGATATCGCCGGTCTTCTGCTTTTCATTCGAGGATCGACTTTGAGCAGCGCATGTTCTCAATGCTTGTTCTCTTCGGCTATTTATTCGATGTGTGAAGAGATCCAATTTCATGAGAGATCGATCACTTCGTATAAAAGTTAAATTCGCGCGTGAGAGAATAAATATAAACGTTATAAATATAAAACTGTCGCTACATGTAAATGTATACAATTGCTATTTTTAAGTCCGTTAGATTAATGATTGCTCGAGCAAAAATATAGTTTTATATATTGTATATTTCATAAATTCAAGAAACTAGTTGTATGGAATTAATTAACAGGGAATTGAAAACTGTTAATATAAATGATTAGCACGTGTTCCAACTGATATAAATTCGCGCAACATTTGCTATCCTTGCAGCGACTGTGATAACTATATTACAATCATTTTATGAATATTTGGTTCCTATAAGAAATGTTTCAGACAAAATATAAGAAGTTTCTTCATTACGCATTTTACTGCTTGCGCCAATTTTTCCTGTTCGCGTGTAATCTATTCCTTTTTCCATTGTCCTTTTGCCGCTATGTTTAATTAAGTAATTTCACAATCGACATAAATATGGCGATCACAAGTTTTTGTACGATTTAGTTTTTTATTTTTGTCTTTAAGAACTTAGTCGTTCTTTCTTCTTATACTGAAGACCGAAATGATCACGCCAACCTTCGCTCCACCGACCGGTTTTACCGCGAGTTAAGCTCTTAATGGATGCGGTTGTCTTCAATCGTAATTATTGAAGATCCTTCGGTACTTTCGCTTTTCACTTCTCTGTTCTAAGCCTGCATTTAAATCACAAATCGCGATTGTTATCATCAATTCAAATGATAAAAATTGAATCTAAATATCATCACTCTTAATTTACAATTTAAGTTCATATTAATTTATCTTAATACTTGGATCAATCTGCCATGAATATATACAATTTTTAAAAATTTTTAACCGTTATATTGATAACATCATTAAAAGCAGGAAGTTGTCTACAAACTCTTTTTGCTACCTCACGAATGACCTCACGAAGAGCGGCCTCACGGAAAAGCTTCGAGCTTCTTAATTCAAGAGTCCTGCTTTTAAACAGCATATAGGGCTGTTTGTGGTTCTCTGAAGTCGCTCATACCTGTTCCGTATCGAACGAAGACATTGACGGATTTGTACGTCCCCTTTAACGTCAGACTCCAATCTTAATTGAAGTGAAACCGCGAGCGAGCGCCCAGTTTTTCTCTATGCACTTTTCTTCAACGAGCTATCTATATGTGAGAATTTGAACCATTAAAATTGCTCGGGCCATTTTCGCTCGACTGCCTTTCCGCGGGGATACAAAATGCGAAAAAAAGGCACGCGTACGTAAGGCCGCGATTTACGATCGAACGCGTAAGAAACGTTTTTCTCACTGATTTCTTGCAGCTCGTATATACTTCGTATATACGAAGAAGTAGACGTGCGAGTTCTTTCACTCGTGTTCATCCACCCGATATCGATCTCACTCTGTTTTCAATATCTTTGTTTTTCTGCCACGCGGAACATCGAAAGGCTTCTCCAAACTCGTTGAGGTTCTACGGGTTCTGACAGGTTACTTCAGACCGGTTCCACTTCAACTTAAAGTGTAGACGGATCTCCGCCCATACACGAAGTCAAATATTTTCGCCGCGTCTCTATAAAGTTGGGCTAAGCGGTATAGTGAAGATTCCTCATGTGGGTATACTTTTCCCAGATAATTGAGACAATAATTAACACTTTATAAATATGATATACATTTTTTACAAAATATAATTTCGCAAAAGAGCTTACATTAATTGTGAGGATCTTACGATGCGAATTGTCACAAATTGTTATAATTTTATGGTAGTCACGCATCTCTTGTATCTTTCTTCTTGTATAACGCTTTTACCAACATGTAATTACCATGAATTGCTGTCAATAGTAAGAACACAAAGGGTTACCCGTATTAATGCCAGAAGTAAGCGACACGACAGTCTTATTTCCTAACAAGTTTCAATCCAACGCAGGTATAATTATGTATGTGGGATGTTAAATTGCTCTTGACTTTCTTGTGATGTATTCACTATCTAAAATTTAATCGCTCGATAAACAAGATAACAAATGAACCGGTGCGTTATACCCTTATAATTTTTCAAGACAATCATAAAATTTTTCTTTAAGCATGATTTTAATATTGCAAAATTAATAGTTTTTTCATTGAAAATTAATTCACTCTGCAAATGTCTTATTTAATGACGTCAGACAATTATAAATTTATTTTTAACTTTTTTTTGGTCGATGGTTTACAGAAAAAAAAAAGCTTATCAACGTTGATCTGTCGTACTAAGTTCTAAAAAATTTATTTTAATTATAATAATTGTGGAAAAAAAGAGTAAAATTATTATTATAAATTATCTTTGTTAAGGAGAAATTTTTATGCTTCTTGTATTAATTAAATAAAAATTTCAAGAAAATATCGGCGCAAACATCTTTCAGAGAGCGTTAGCCACTAATGATAATACTGTCGCAAACTATTAATCTCGCATATATTTATATTACAACATGTGGGTCTCATCTTTGTATGTTAGTCGGAGCCGGCACGTAGTCTCTATACACGTGATACGTGTCGGTTGCGTGCGTTCTCGCGTCCGAGTGCGTATATCCAGGCGGAGTGCCGTGAAATGTACAGCTGTTAACCCGCAGCTAAAAAGCATACTAAATAACCGCCGTTAAGGCCGCATAATGATTGCTACGGGATGCATCGTTATTCGTGCTACATCCGACACGCATAGTCCATCCGAGAAATTGACAGCGCGCACCGCAGGTGAGTGCGCCTCGCACTGGGATCTCGATTAATATCACGAGAGCCGATTCAAACGCGATCGACGTTAACGAACATCGGCGCAGCGCGCCGGACTCCGCAATTCCGCATCTCTCCGCGAGGTGTAATTGCCCGGACGCAAACTATCCGTTCGTTTGTCTGTGAAAAAAGAAAGAGAGAAAGAAAGAAGGAAGTACTTCCTTCTATCCGTTGGTATAGATAATGTTCCGCTTCCATTTGCAATGCAAAGTGATTGTGAATTGCGATGGAAGTGCATTTCGCATTAGAAGGAGCGACGCTCCGCTGAGTAAGCTTTACGTACTAGCGAGAAATCGTTCGCGAGTTCCTGTCTCCTGCGCGTAATTTCAACTGTAACCAGCCGTGATGGCAACTTTGCCGATGTCTAGTTCAATGACATACGGAAGCCCCTTAAAACTATTTGCGTGTCAACGGTGTGACGATTGCTGCCGCGGATATACGGAAACAATGGACAACGTGGTATGTGTTATCTCGAAATACACGTTTTCTCCCGTTCTTCGTTAACCAGTTATCGGTTAGTCGGTTACCAGGAACGAGGTCGAGTGAGAAATTTTGATCGTCAATTCGATGAAATGGCCTGCAGCCAACGCGTCAGTAGATAATCACTTTCTACTTATCAAAATTTAAGAAATCGAGCATGCAATCGTTCATACATGAATGCGTGGCCTGCAGTTACTTTGCAGAAGATCGATGGTGTATCTTCACACGTACACGTTATATTTTTATTTACTCTCTTTTGCATTTAGCATTATTTCACAAAAAGTAAATTATATGTATATAAATTTCGTTACTCTCGCAACAAAATTCCATCGCATCGTTTGCAAGTGCGAAGACACGATTTAATGGAGCACATTAAAATAGACTCTTCTATTAACACACCTTCCTTACTTTAGGTTGTTGCTTCTCGAGTGCAATCGTAAACGAATTGAAGAGTTTCACGCGAGTTGTAAACCGATACAATTAAACCGGTAAAAAAGGGCTCTAAATGGTTGTAAAAGTCAATTAACGCGTGACTAGGATTATAAGTCACTCGTGCTGTTACAACTGTCGTTGTAAAAACTGCGTCCTGGTGCGCTCGATTACCTTCCTCTTCGCCAGAATTCTTCAATTTTTATCGTGATCTGTAGCGAGATAGCTTTTATTAATTCTCTCAGCTCTATACAGAGTGTCTTTAATTTAGCTTTAACTGCACTATTCCAACGTTTGTTTTTGAATAGAGAGAAACGCGTAGTATATAAACGACTAATGACATTCATAGATCTCGACAGAATACATATTTTATAAGGCAAGGGGTGTCTCTGTTGCATCAGATAAGATCGACGTTATTTAGAGGGTTTTTCTGTACAGTTATGTCTTCCGCACGACCAAAGAATTATAATGATATTGGATTTAACAAACGTGTCTGACTTCGTATTGTTTCCTGCGCCTCCCAAATTTTTAATTGCGTTGCGCTATAAAAATATAGAGACAAATAGCTCCAACTTTTTTTCACTGTGCAACAAACGATCAAAGCAATTATTTAAAAAAATATATTTGAGATCCCTCTCGTGTTTGTATTGATAGAATAAAAAAAAAAGAGATAGGTTGCAACAATTTATAAATATGTAACGTTTTTGTAATCGATAATGCGAATCGTGATACCGCAGCTAACGTAAGCCACGCGATCATGCTGGAAGAAAATTATGAAAGGATTAAAATGCAAGAAGCATGTTCGTGGAAACTGTCTATTCTTTGGATGATCACAAATCACTCAATGTCTGGCGTTAATCGCGTACATAGTATCATTGAGCAATGCCTTCACGGAAGGACATCATTATCTGAGCTTATATTAGCTGTTTGCCATATTGATGAGTAACATTTACAAAGAAACAATGATCCTAGAGAAAATCTTCGGGAAAGAACAACGTTAATGAAGGTCAGATTTAATTAGTAGAAAATGATGACGTTTCATTTTAGAGAATAAAAAAAAAGATAATAGAAACAGCCTTATCTTTCGCTAATAAACTTGTACATTTTATAAATGTATCATTTCTATTGAAAAGTATCAAAAATAAATTATCTCCATACTCTTCTCCGAAGAGAAGAGAATGTGTCACAAGTGTCTCTCGATGCAATCTCTTTCGAATCTTCGTGATCGAAGAAGAAGCGTAGGAAGAAGAGCATGAAGAAACAGAACGAACAACTGCAGAAAGGGAGGAAAAGAAGAAGCTAGGGATGTCGACGAGAGAGAAAATGTAACGGGAATGTGCGCGCAGTCGCTTGCCTGGAATTAAGGCTCAACAGGAATGAAGGATGGAGGACGAAGAATGAGGATAGGAATGGTCCAACTGGCAAGGGCGAGAGGTAAGAGGGGCACCGATAGAGAATGCCAGAAGACGAGACGATCGTTCTCCACTGATGGATGGAATCAAGTATCCCCAATGGCGTCGATACTCGTCGATGCGCTTTGTCTTCGTTACAATGACATCCTGCGTCGCGAGTTGTTTGTAGCAATGGATAGAATCATCGATGTCGCCGCCAATGACACGGGTAAGAACGTCCAGTTTTTCACGATGAGACAAGTGTCGCCTAACACCATTGCCCTCTCGCGAAAACCACATTCACGAGTCCTACCTGCGCCAAAGAGATCTTCTCTGTTGACATGCTTCCAAGTTGAACGAGAATGACTTTCGGTGATGCGTGCATCTCACAATTCTAGTTGTTTGCCTCACGGAATCTCCGACGATATCATCGAATCGAGCGTACTAGTCTAACTCTACGGCCACGAGAACACAGTCATTAATTTGAAATCATGAAATACCCCGTTCTAACGAACGGCGGTTCGCCTAAGATAGAGTCTCATCAGCGCCGGCGAGCATTAAGACTTCAAATTATGATTACGTTACGACTGTCGGTTATTAGTTATGTGCGACGAGTGTTATAGCCGGCGGCTTCCAGGAAGCCTCTCCGAAAGTCTCGCTACAATCCAATCGGGCCGCCTTTTGCGCCTTCGTCAAAGCTTAATAGAGTTTATTGTTTTACGACCCAGTTATAGATTACTTTTACGAGGCGACTGTTCTGACCGTGTATACAGACTAATCGTACGTTTCTAACGAATCTAACGAAAAAGCCTCACAAATTTCCTTCCCTTCGCATCCCCTTCTTCATCCTTTTATCACCATTAACTTCTTTCTCGATCCTTTCTAGCTACAAATTTTACCTTCCCTCCTTTGCACCTCCTTTTTTATTTTATTTCACGTTTCTTTCTCTCTTCAATCCATAATCCTTCTGATCTATGTATAGTTATTCAAATTATTTATTTTTGTCGCGCCTTTGTATCCTGTCTGTATTTGTATCGAATTTCGCACACCAATCATTCTGTCTATATCTATGAATTTATGCTTGAAACGGTGTGAAAATCTTAGATGCTACCACAGAGGATCTTTCAAGTTTCTTCTAAAGGGACAACGCTCGGTTCCATCAACGCATCTGTTCCCGAAAGGAGCCGAGACGGCACAGCGATGTTATCGGCGAAGGAGTTGAGGGAGAAAGAGAGATTTCGTAGTTTCACCACGTTTTCGGTTTTCATGCGGTTGAAAGCAAAAGGAAAGGGGATCCTTATGCGGCTGGTCTTCTATTTGTCTCCTTCTTTCTCGGGGACTGTCGTCGGGACGTGCACCGAAAACCCTGCACGGGCCACGAAGTTTTATCTCAAATGCATCTGACACCCGCGCCTTGTTCTCCACTTGCACGAGGCGTATCCACCAAAATGTGCGCGCATCTTGCACGTACACGCGTACATCTCTCATCTTCTCTCTTCATGGCGGACAGGTCGGGGTCACGACAACTTGCTCTGGCCGGTTTTCTGAAAGACAAAGGTGTGACTAGCTTTACCGAAAATTGAAATTCATCTCCATAATTTTATACTTTAAAATTACTCGCGTATTCATAGGGAAACGCGTGTTCTAGGAAATAAAAACGTAGATGCAATTATATATACAATTTATAATTTATAATATTTATAATTTAATAGTATTCATCCATATGCTCTTTAATGTGCGTACATTACATTGCTTTCAAATTCGAGAGAAGAATTACACTGTAGTTCACAAATAAGAAACGTTAATTCACAAACGTTATAATTCTCTACGGGGTGTAGAAGAATAAAGAGATCGGTTTACTATGATGGTCAGCGGTGAACGTCGGTTTTATTAGCAAGAGGGTGTCGAAAAGATAGACATCGCTATAGAATATGGTAACCAAAGCGAGATCACTGCCACTGATTGAGATAAGATCTTACCAGTTTCGGCAATACAGATCATTTACAGTTGATCGAAGATTGTTGCGGATACCTTTTGCGCTGTCCCTCCGGTATCGTTCTGTGTAGACGCAATTAGATTCGTCGACAGTCGGCACGAACAAAAGAACGATTTTGGGTCAAACCATACGAAGAAAGCGATAATTTCGAAAGGCCAAACTGATCTTCGCACGTGTAAATCTATCGTCAACAGTTCGATTATAATATAGATATTTATAATAGAAATCTATAGCGAAAATAGGAACAGTTGCATTCCGAAGAATCATAAAAGTAAGAGTATCGTAAAAATGCATAAGGAATTCTGTTCTTCGCTTATACGATTATAATGATGTGTCGATTATTTATTGTTTATAAATAATACAGAGAAGCCGCGTCACGTACAACAAAACCGCTCCTATTAAGTCGGCGCCCGGTTTCGCGCTCAGAAACAGGAAATGCGGCGCGTAAAATACCACCAAGTTGATCCTCTTGCGCGCGTTTAATAGCAGAGATCGACGCATGGACATGCAGCAGCGCGGCGACGTTCAAAGGAGCGGACATTCGCAAGCGAGACGAGATCGTTGAGAATGGAGGACGAGCAAGAAGAAGAAGAAGAAGAACAAAAAAAAGGAGAAAGTGAGATGAGAGATGAGAGAGACAGAGAGAGGGAGAGAGAGAGAGAGACAAAACGTGAGGAAAAGGCGTAAGCCAGAAGGTCCTTAGCCGGTACGGAGATCGGCCTTAATTAACTCCAAGTCGACGAGGAAGAGAGCTCGTTTACGAACACCGATTGCCGGCAATCTACGAAGACGACGACGACGACGACTTGGTCGATGACGAGAACGAGTACGAAGACGAAGACGAGGAGAAGACGACTGGGAAGAGCGGGGAGCGGACTCTGGGTGGCCCCTGGGTGGTCAGAGATTCCAGTTTCTCGATAATTGGTCGAGCTGTTTCGACACCCAACCACATCAGGCCACGAGTATGAGGAATAAATCGAATCGCGCGCGAGCTTCTCTTATGGACTTCTCCGTTTACTTACAGTAGGGCCTCGAGGGCAAGGGCAAATGGCCGGGGGCAGATGTGCTCGTATGATACCAGAGTGGACAACACTCGGAATGACGCCTACTTACGATCGTTATAGCGCCAGCTTATTCAAAAGAGTGACACAATTAATTTAGGTTCTAACGCTGCGGAGATGCAATTCGTTCGAATCACCGGCTTTAAAGAAATTCAACGGATGTAGAATAAATAA
>Ga0157364_1001380_pt1 | contig 20477 bp, 15 predicted proteins | sample AttsexASBM2_FD_111476 | JGI IMG/M metagenome (GOLD analysis project Ga0157364, IMG submission 111476) | Fungus gardens microbial communities from leaf cutter ant in Ribeirão Preto, State of São Paulo, Brazil - Atta sexdens ASBM2 | ecosystem: Host-associated > Fungi > Mycelium > Unclassified ...
TATCAAATTCAATCTCGAAATAATATTTTATTTTAATATAATTGTAATATTCCATAAATTAGATATCATATCAATATCTTGCGTCGAATAAAAAATTCTTACGATTTTTTTACCTTATTTTTACCTTATTTATTTCATTAGAGCCTATACATTTATTAAAATATTTTATTCATTGTTATGTGACACCTACAATAAAAGAATTAAATATTCGAATAAAAAAACGAAAATTATCTATTAATAGTAGATACACTATGATAAATGTTTGGTTGAAAATAGACAAATGGAAGATTCTGATTATTTTAATTAGAAATGAGTTATCTCAAATAATTAAACTTTTAGTAGATTTAACCAGAATAGTTTTTTAGTTTAATTTTACTAAAATTTACTAAAATTCTAGTTGAAATAAGCAGAATTCAGAATCTTCTAGTTTGTCCATTTTCAGATAATTCTCAGTGTATTTGTATATAAATTTGACACGTATTTATCAATAAAATATAATAATAATAATAATTTTATTGATACAAATTAGATTTAAGCAATGTTAAAATTACAAAGATAATAATAATAATATATTGTATAATAACACAAAACTGCTTAAAAAGTGAAATCACTTATCATGTTCTCTATTATACATCGAAAACACTATTTTGCTGAATCTGAAAGCTTAGTTAGATACACAGATCCGAAAATAATTTTATTGGACTATCAAACTGTATAAGAGCATAGTGAGCAATGCAAAAAGTTTTGACATTCTAATAACCAGTTTAAATAAATTCTACATAATGATTTTGATAACCTAACAAAATTATTTTCAGATACGTGTCTGGCTAAAATTTTAGATATTTTTTAGCAAAATCGATTTTTTTCTATCTATTACTACTAATTACTAAAGGCACAGGTTAGTACTCAATGACTTCGCTCACTTGCTCATTAAACTTACGTAGTTTTCTAGAATCAGCGGCAAATTGGAACAACTTGCAGACGCGATCTCTGAGATTTCCGTTTAATATTACAAGATGTGTTTTCTCATACGTTAATCCTACGAACAAGAAAGCTGCTATGTCACTCAAAGCTCGTTTCATTCGCTATAAGCAAAGAGAACTGGAAGACAGGTTGGCTCGTAATGAATGTTGAATTCGTATCAACTACTTTGTAGCTAATTATTCGTCTTGCAGATCTTCCAGCTGGCGTGCACGTTGTTGCCCGCTCGTAAACGTCAAATTTAGACAAAAACGATGGCAATTAAAAGTGCATCCTGATTACTGATCCACGAGTCTCGTAACAGAAAAAAAATATCTCTTGCGCTCGGAACGGAGAGGCATCAGCGACTTAGATGAGCGCAGGCATGAGTACGTGCTCGACGCCGCCGTGCAACAATGTACGATAATGAAGAATTATCGCCGCATAAGATTCCCGATGGAATAGGCGCTGGGCTACTCGTTAGCAAATCGGGATCGTAAAAATCATCGCGCGATTGCGAGCCGGAGATTGCCGGACCCCGACAGACGGCCCTCGACGTCGGACTACAAGAAGACGCAACGGAATTGCTTCGAGAGGTCCGAAAGCGCGCGACATACCAGAGCCTGGAGCTGTCCGAAATATGTTCCTTTTGCTCGTCACTGCCGTCTTCCAACGATCCTTCGAGCTACATGTACCCATGGTCCCTTTCGTAAATCCGCACGAACTCGTTTATCGCGATCGTCCGTCACCCGGCAAAAAATCCTAAATCCCGAACTCGTCCTTGTTGTTGTAAGGATTACTCGCGATATGCGGGCGAGGAATCAATGGAACAACCTTACGGGAGCGAAAAATCTCCGGAATAAACATCCGGAAGTCCAATCGTCGACATTATGTAAATCGAAGCGGTGTAAATTAACATCTCATGTAGATAGACAACGTATCTTACCAAAGATTATCTCGGTAATCATTGAACTTGTCGCCGATGAAGTTTAATTTCCTTTCTGTAGGATTTATCGGGCGCGATTTATCTGCTGATATTTTATTCGCTTTTCAGTAGAGATAAGGCGACGCACATCGTTAGCCTAATTTGACTAATGATCGAAGCAATCGGCATCGTGTACGTTCGCGGGAAAAGAGAAAAAATATAGGTGCGGCGGCTGAATTAAGTACCGGCGTGACAAAGTGTCACCAACCGGCCGTGCGAGTCGCCCGCACTCATTTTCAGCGAGCATCGTCAGTCTTAGTCTTGCGTGCCACAGCTCAGTCGGAGAGCGGGAATGGTAGCGGGCTCGCTTTAGAGGGGTCCAGTGAAGAGAACCGAGGACGACACAGCGACGGCGGCAGCAGCGACCACATACGTATTAGGGGCAATATTTTAGCGGTACTTTTAATTTCGCCGTGATCGTAAACATTTCGGCGCATACACACGTGAGGAGGCACGGGATGACCAAGGAAACGGAACGGACGACCCGAGAGCTGTGTATTTGCATATTTTAATGAGGTACCGGGCGTATAGTGCCGCGGGAGCTGCCGAGAGTCGAGAGACGCACCACGACAAGGTAGCAGGTAGCCCTGGTAGTAGGTTTCGCATCGGCCAACGTCAGACTCAAATGCCGATGATAATGTGACGCGCGAACCTAATGCGTTCCTGCGGCGAAAACGCGACGCGATGAACGCATATCAATTGACTCGTGGTGAAATATATGGATACCTGCGTGGACCCCATTTTTGAACGAATTTAGTTTTTTCTCGAGACTTCCTATTTTATGTAATACCGATTGATTCTTGCAATTGATTCCAGAAGCAGCTCTTTACATTGAAAGAAAAACTTGGTTGTTGCAGCAAATTAGATGATAAAATAAGATGAATATTAGTGGATAGTTAATGGACATGACTCAATTTATTGGACAAAGTGATAAAAAATTTTAAATATTAAGTTTTTAATGATAAGTATGATTCTAAATAAATTTGTTATTAAATTTTTATAAACAACGGATTCATTTAAAGTCATTTATATCATTTTTAAAATCTTAATATTTAAAATTTTTTATCACTTTGTCCAATAATCATATATATTATATGATACATAGGATAATGTCCACTAACTGGTACATTTACTTTATGGCATAACACTTTTAATTGGCTGCAGCAGCCAATTTTTGATTGCGTTAACAATGTCAAGATTTCGATAGGCTAACGCAATAAAAAATTGGCTATTGCAACCAATTAAAAATGATACGCCATATTCAGCCAATCTTTTCTTTCAGTATAATTATGAATATCGCGTCATAAACAAATATTACTTTCTTTTTATATTTATCAAATAGAATACTGTAAGCATAGATATAATAATTAAAGAGTACGTATTTCTTGATTTTAGTATTTGTACTCCATTAAAAAAGATCAAACACATCAGTATCTCTCTTCAACTCAATATTTTAGAGAGAAAGAGGGAAGAGAGAGAGAAGAGCAATATGATTCAAACTACCCTATAGACATAGAATAGAATAGATGGAGCGTTGCCAACTTCTCATTGTTGCCAGCGAATAGTGGGACTACGACAAGACTACCGATGTTCTTAAGAGAAGGAGGTAATGGTTTATCTATGTATTCTATATCTATGAAGTTACTTCATTCTTTCTCTTTGAATCAGTGAAATCTGAAAAAGAAAGAAAGTTTAAACATTATAAAAATATCAATATTTGCTAGTTTATCAATTCTTCTTCAAATATTATTTACATTGAATTTATACATTAAAGCAAGGTTAGTTAGATTAGGGATTTCACATTTCATTCATCGATTATCAATGGTATACTAAGGACTAATGTCAGTAATTATCCACTGATTCGGATTTAGAGAATTCTGAACTGATAGTGATAATTTATAAGAATATGCAATCTGTTATTTTATGCACGTTTATATATACTTTAACTTCGAAATAACATCAATATTTTTATTTTTACTACTCATATAAGTTCGACAAAACAAAGAAGAAACGTTCATGTCGCGTGCAAGCCCGCGATAACTGCGGATGTTGCGTTGAGTCCAAATTACATCCGACGAGACAGAGTGGTTTCTTTTATTACCAAAATTTGCAACGGTCCGTTTCACCTCCTCAAACGAAAAATCGTGTGAAATCCGTGAGAAGCGCGAAACCGGTCCTAACGTTCGCGCATATGCTCGTGACTTCTGCTCTCTTCGAAGCCACGCCGCCGATCTTCTTTACGGCGAATATTCGCGAATAACTCGATCCGCACCGATCTGTCCTTTTCTTTTGCTATATACCAGACACGACCGCTCGGGCAGCCCGGGCCGAAAGGCGTTAATTATAATTAGCAGAGGCGAGATTAGTAATTAACACTTGGGGGTAATCGCGCGAGCGTTGCGTGAAGGTGCACGGATGAACGCGGACGTAGCGAATCTATATGCGATCCTGCGGCCGAGCGTGTCCGTGATAGCCACGAGAATGTGTGCATGCGGATAATAACGGCCGGTCCGACCAGCGAGGCTCGCTGCGAAGAAGGCAGGCGAGGCAAGTCGCCCGATTTATAACGCAGATAATAATTGCGGGCCGAACTTAATATTCATGAGCCAATCAGATTTGCGTTCCGAGTCGACGGGACCCCGGAGTCTTCGCCCTTTCCAGAGATTCATTGTGCCGCATCGACGACGACTGCGCTACGTGAATTCGGCAACGGCGAAAGATTCCTTCGGAGTTTATAAAGTATGTGAAAAATTTTGATTTTTCTCGAATAAAAATTAATCCTTATAATTTTATTGATAATAAATAGTAATAATGATAATAATAATAATAATAATAATAACTTTATTAATGTGCGTTTGTAAACTACAGAAAAAGAATAAGACACAAAAGATGCAGAAAATTAGTTGCACAAACAATAGGCAAGGTATCAGCAATCAATGCTGCATTAATGCTCCCTTGAAACCCAAATCTGAACTTAATACTACGTATTAATTACAGCAGATTTGCTAAATAATGAAATTATGTTACAAGATAAGCAGATTGAGCTAAACAATACATATATATATATATATATATCATAAAAGAAAAAGGAAAATAGAATAATAGAGAAATAATAAAAATAATAAGAAAATAACAATAATAATAATAACAATACCATGTAAAGAACAAAAGAAAAAAAAGAAAGAAAAAAGATTTTGTTGTATATGAATTTTTATTAACATTTTTAAATATAATATATTTCACGAATAGTTCGCAATTATAAGTAAGAACATTTTTCTGCATAGATTTCTTACAAGATTTCGAATTAAAATATTAGGCATACTAAGTATAATTGATCTTTAAGTGAGTAGATGGGATGGCTACAGCCTCCCTGTATACTTTTCTTTAAAATTTTATCCTGATAAAAAAAAATAACAGAAATTGCCCAAGTGCCTAGAATTTTACAGTTTATTATTTTTACATTCCTCTAACTTATAACTAATATGAATTTGACAATAACTAACATAATATACTAGTAAAAAATACAATTGTAAAATTAAAAAATTGGTTTTTTTTATGTATTCTGAGTATTTCATCTATCAATTGACATATCTTTATATCACTTATTTGCTCTCTAAAACTTTTAAAGTAAAAGCTCGTTCTTAATGAAAATTGAAAATTAAGCCACTCTTTTTTAAACTTTTTTAAACTCAATTTTCATTGCTTTGAATGAAATATTGCCACTTCAAAAATTTAGAGAATACTTAAAGATTAATTTTTAGAAACATTTGTGTTCAAACTACAATATAATGTTCGTACCTCATTGAAATAAATATTTCTTATTTTTAGTCTTACAACTAATGCGAGATACTACTCCATTTGATTGAATTAAGCGAGTCAAAGCTAATGCTACGGGTCTCGTAACACTAACGTCACTTAAACGATGGAGTCGCAGCAGCCAGGCGAATCGCCGGGTCAGAGAGCCGCCTAAAATGGTTATTATGTCGGCCGATTGCGTTCGCAGCCCGGTAATATTAACGTCAATTCGAACGTAAGAGGGTGGCCATCGACGCGCTGTTTCCTACTGATGAGTCACTTTGAGCGAGCGCCTACCGGCGATGATGGACGCTGCTAGATAGTCATCGCGCGTATCGTACGAATTACGAGCAGGAGGATCGGCGTCCAAAGATCGAGAGATCGATAAAGCTATCTTCTAAAGGCACGCTTAATTCTATCAGCGATACCGCATCGCCTTGTTTAATCCTTTCCGGGATATAATGACTTTCCTGTCAAATGTTTATATTAATTGGCAAGAACGTTAAATTGTAGTTACCGGCTATCTTAACATAATCTTATCGTAAAAAAAATTAAATTTTTCTTATTAAATTATTTTAATTATATTTAAATTATAGATTGCGTGATATTGCAATCTTCGATGATTTCTAAAGTAATAGAAATTTAAGATTGATCGAGTTTTTTTGCCTGTAACCAATAATGACTTTTAATAAAACATAGAATTAAAATATTGAGAAATTAACCAAGACAAAGCTAACTATGCATAATTATGAAAAATTTATATGTATATGTAAAATTATCATACATCGAAATTATACGTAAATATTTTCTCGAGCGAAGGTACATGAAGTACGCTTGACTGACGTTAATTGTGCATAATTTGCTTGGCCTTCGCCCGGATCATTTTAATGAAACGCGTACATTATGTATACATCTTAGGGTTCAATTTGGAATACGCATACGCGAATAAACGTACCAGACGAATCACTGGCGTTTATCGTTGAAACCGTTCTCACTCGATGCTATCTCTATCCATTGAAATTGATTTCAATGAGATACAAAGAAATTTATCGGACCGATTTTACCTTTAAGACAGACTGTTTAGTGATTCTTGACATTTAAGATACATACATCGTAGAAAAAATAAAATTGCGTTATGTAGACAGCAATTTTTATATTCTTTGTTCGTTTTATTATCCATTTATTCTAACATATTCTTCGTCGCGTTATATTTGGTAAACGTTATTTTAAATAAAACTCTGTTATTTTACGGGCGATAAAAACAGCGGCGGGCAAACGCGGAAGACAAGTAGGACGGGCAAATATATGACGCGCAATCGTCGAGAACGCTAGCGCGCGGCGATCCTTTCGCCGGCAGAAAAAAATAGCCAGAGTTAAAATATTTAAAGACCCGCGCGGTTTAAATACTTCCCCGTCACAGCGGAGGCATTAATAACTAGAACGAAGTGGTTGAATTATCCCTCTGCTCCGTGTTTACCCCCATCTCACCCTCCCTTTCCGTAGCGCGCTCTCGGCACGCCAAAAGCGCCGCGGAAAAAAGCGTCATTTGCAGAACGCGGATGACATTTTAATCGCGGGCGCGAGCGGTGCCTGGGCTCCTTCTCGTTGCTCGAAAAAAAATATGGCCACCGTTTTCAGCAAGGGGGAAAGAGAGGGTAGGACGGAGGACGGAGGGCGGATGGACGAGGGGGTAACAACAGGCCGCGGCGCTTCGAATTTCGACGGCCGCACGGACACGGGCGGCAGAGCAGAGCAGTTTGGCGGTCTGTGGGGTCGGCCGAAATGGCCGGAAGCCCCGGGTGTTTGTAAGTTTCGGCTAATAGAAAAAAATGACGAGGTGCCGGGGTACCTACCCCGTGTCCATTTCCAGCCATTATTTTTATTCCGGTGCGTTTTACCGGAATGGCCGCTCGGCCGAGCCGCATGCACTGCCATCTATATACGGGCACGATGGAATAGTCTCTCTCTCTCTCTCTCTCTCTCTCTCTCATATCCTCTCTCGCTCTCCCATTCTCGAAATTCATTCTCTCCCAACTCGCTCTTACGCGACTCTCGTCCGCGCTTCCAACGCTTCTTCCTCTATCTCTCTCCCCTTTTTTAAGCCCTTTTCACTTGCTCGCTCACTCGCTCGCATGCTCGCTCGCGGCCGTTCCACCACGGATTTACACACTTTTTTCGGCCGGCAACTGTCTGTCATTAGGCGCAGCACGTGGATCGACGTACGAGCGAAGCCGCGAAGGGGATGAGAGAGGGAGACGGGAGGTAACGCAGGGCATGACAGCGAGTCGGGGGTGGAGACCGGTTGTGCCCGGGAAGCACGTTTAACAAGGACAGATAGTGATTTAATTTTAAAAAATTGACGAAACGACGCTCTAGCTACGGGCCAGAGTGGGGCCCAACCGTTTCTCTCTCACGATTGTGCAAGCGCCATATATATGTATGTGCCTGTATATATGTATCGGGGGCATTGATTAACTTTCGACAATGTCAAATCGTCGGCAACGCTGCCCTCGCCGACGTTCACCACGGTGTGGTGAGGCGTTGCAACTGCGTTTTTTAACTCATTTGTCTGCATTTTCGGCGCCGTTCGCGCCCCGACGGGGAACTAGTAGGCAGGGAACAGGGCAAACAGAGGACGGTGGACTGGACGGACTGGACCGCCGCGGCCGTTGCGCCCCACGACCGGTTCGAATAACGCGGACAAATTACTACGACGCTACTGCATTCGAACTGTGTCGAGGATAAGCGATCGCTCGGCACTGCGCGATTTCGGGTCAGGGTAATGGCCGATGATTTTGCAGATTCCGGGAGAAGCGATGCTCGGGGGAATCGTTCGATCGACGATGTGTAGATTTATATGCGGCTCTCTCTCTCTCTCTCTCTCTCTCTCTCTCTTTTTTTGTATAGGGATTGCGTACTCGGATTCGAAAAGAAGAATTGATGCGCGACAGATCTGACACATAATAGCAGAGAAGAAGAATTTTTATAATTCTCATGAGCGTGAAGAGCAACGGAAGTGTGAATGAAATGAAAATGTATCCTATCGTTTGCACGAATGTGAAGGATAAACGATATCCACGTAACATATAGAGGAGTATGAAGGAAAGTGGCTCATTTATGTAATAAATTATTACGGGAACTGCCGGCATGGTTATATCGCTTGAAACCCTGTGACAGAGGGAATCTAAAAACCAGGAAGTTTTCGTGAAACGATATATAGCAACGACTAATGAATTAACGCGCGTGCTGTGGGTTCGCTTTGAAAAAGACCAGCGGCAGCTTTCACGTTACTGCCAGCGGTACGAAAAAAGCACAATGTTGAATTATACGACGGCCAGAGGGCCGCCTCGCGGCGGCTTTTAATGCTAATTTAATTATTTAAGCTTTTTATAAGTCAATTAACAGAACGCTTCATGTTGCACCGCTGTGGCGCACATAAGCACCCGTACGAAAGTTTTAGCATCCGACCTCCATCGAATGTCCATCGAATTCCTCATTACAATGTGGTCAAACGCACGTTTCTTCATTAACCATCGTTATCCAAAGTTAATTAGAATCTACCATCAATTTATTATTATCCGATTGTATTAACTGCGACAACGAATTATTGTATATACAATCACGGAATATGTATAGTTCTGTTGGAGATTAATTATAATGTTGACCATACGCACACCCTTAAAATATATCTTTGCATTACGTTTGAATACTCGGAATCTCTTCTTCCATTACGCGCCTCATCGTTCCTCATGTTTCACTTACGGAGCTGGTTTTCCCTCCTCGGCTGCGCCATGCCACCACGTTTCGCAAGATCTCCATGCACGACGCATTGCATTATAATAAGTTATTAAGTCCAGCTGTATAAGAGGGTGGCGCTGGAGAAGGTGAAGGCGCAGTGGTTCGCAGTGTTCGTTAGTGGAAGGCCAGTGGTACGTGTAGAACGACCGCGCGAAGGGGAAGGGGGAGGGGGTCCGAGGATGATTAAACCCCCCCGAGACGGTAATTTTTCATGTCCGATCATAAATTACCGGGCTGCACTGCCTCCGCATGCGAGAGACCAGTGTGTTACGAGTTACGAGAAAAATTTCAGCCGGTATTATAATTAGCTATGTTAATTATGCATTAATTTATTATCCAGCACCGCGCGACGTTTTAATTATAATCTTGCCAGGGCCGCGGGGGCAGCTTGAAAAGTAGTTTGGTAGTTTCGAGCAGGCGCATTCGCCCTTCCACCTACTTCTGGTTTCGCCTTCTTCGTCCATCGTCGTCGATGTCGTCGCTGTCGTCGTCACCATCGCCGTCGTCGACGTCGTCTTTACTCCCATCTCGTTCTCGCTTTCTTCTCATCCTTCTTCTTTTTTTTTCACGGCGACCGCGCAAAAATAATTTCATTCCAAAGCGCAGAGTTAATTAGGTTTCTTCGAGATCTCCTCGGCTCCTTCGCTGACTTGCCGAGGTTACGAAGGAAGAGTATTATTCTCCATCGTCGCTGCTTTATTTCGTCAACTGTGCAACTTTGGCAACGAAATATCAAGCCTGAGATTCGCCCTCGTTTTTATCTAAAGGAGCGACTTTTGAAACTTTTCTTAACTACACTATCGAGAGTTGATCATCTCTCGAAAGAAGACGACGTAATTGATCCTCGGAATCTTTTCTTGTAAAAGTCGACTTATTATTTTTTATCAGCATACCGTTATAAATTGTTACAAATATCAAATGCGTTGCAATGTTATTAATGACAAAATCTATGTCACAGATTTACTTTATATATATATATATATATTATATATATATATATATATATACATATATATATATATATATATATATATATATATATATATATATATGACTGGAAAAAATTTGTCTCTCAAACGAACAATGTTTCGCGCGAGAGATTACTACATGTATTGCATTTATTCAGAGTTATCTTCAACAACTGATCATTTCGTTTGGCAAAAACGTGCTTGCTCGATATATATTCGGCCTTTTTTCTTTACGCATGTATTTTTTTTAAGCGTCAGAAGCATTCGAGGGCTTTCAATTACGGTAAAATGCGTGGCGCGGGACGGTTTCACGGGGAACAGTGCAAATTGGATTGCGCCGTACATAAGTATTCAACAAATGAAAATTGATTCTGACGCGTTGCCATTAATAACCGCGAGGCGCATTGCGACCGTCATTTAATGAATGCAAGAACGCCGAAACCGGCGGAGTACTGTAGTGTATTTGTCATATTAGAGAAGTCAGGATAGACACCGCCCGTTAAAAGCACTTTACTGTTTCGCTAATTCCATTTATTAATACAATAATATGGTTTGGCCACTATTTAAATTCGGTCCAACGAGACACGGCCGCCGCCGGTTCCTCCATCAACCGAATTTCCACGATACCCGTTTTAATCCTGTTTTTCAAAGTAAACATCAATACACAAAGTGCTTTCATAACGTTTACGCGTTTATCAGGCGCGGATACATATGATCGATCCGATAGATTGAATAATGCCTCCGATATAACGCTGTACGATTAACCGCCGCGCGTGTACGGCATTTGTATCTTGTTTAACTAATCTGATACGCATAACGCGAAAATATGTGACTGGCAATGCGATTTTTCATCGTGATTCTAGATTTCTTCCCTTTTTCTTCGTCTTTTTACGAATTTAAGCTCTCGGTGCCATGTCGCAAGTATTAGTATTAAAACACATCGTATCATTGAAAAGATACATTTTATATAAATAATTCATTTTTCAAAGAATTTAAATTCAGAACAGTTCTCTCTTTCTTTTTCCATATAATAAATGTGCTACTTTAAAAATAATATATAACAATTTATCACATTTATAGGACACTTTTCACTTTACAAAGATGTTTTACAAAATTCTGTTTTTCAAAATTATTATATATGCAATATTCCAACATAATGAGTGGTACGATATTTATCAGACTGGTAAACTTGTAACAATGTATGATTTTTTTTAATTTAGTAATATCTCTAATTATTTTATATATTCTCAGTTTATTAATATTATATTCAGTAGACTTGCCATTATATAACAGGCTAACTATATCTATGATGTAAAAAATAATTAACGTAAAAGAAAAATTTACGTTATATTTTATTCATTCATACACGATGTGCACATTCTGCGAGATACACGCACATATAACACAGCGTCGCTTCATCTGCCGATATACGCTTACTGATTTACACAAAAGCACAATACGGTGAACTGTGAGCTCAATTACATTACAATTATGTTTACGTATTTTTTTCTATATGTATATATATGCGTGCGTGTGTGCGTGTGTGTGCGTGCGTGTGCGTGCGTGTGCGTGTGCGTGTGTGTGTGCGTGCGTGCGCATGTGCGTGTGTGTGCGTGTGTGTGCGTGTGCATGTGTGCGTGTGTGTGTGTGTGTGTGTGTGTGTGTGTGTGTGTGTGTGTGTGTGTGTGTATATGATATTTGCATCAGCTTTTTTCACATAAATCATCATAATTACGCAAGTTATTAAGAAAAGAAAACTCAACATTTTATCATCATCACAAGAAACCGTACTTTAACTTAAATAAATCCTTCAAATAAGAAGTGAAGAGAAAAACGATGAAATATTTCCAACATGTTTCTTCACGCAAAAATAATTTTTATCGCGTGTGAAAAATTGCTTAATAGATCAGAAATAGTCGATCAGGGATTCTTTGTGTGGTCGATGCGAGGCACCGCGGCGAACCGCTGCGGTTTCTTCCTGGTTTACCGGCTATTTTTCGCGGCGTAGCGCGCGCACGGCATGGGCGAACGCACCGCAGATACGCGCGATATTTAATTTTCGTCCGTTCCTGGCCCGTATTAACCGGATACCTCGGTACTCGAAGCGACGTGAATCCGATTTGCGCCGAGTATCACGACAAAGCGCATCCCCGGGGGCAAGCACGGACGAAGCGGCACAGAACTCGTCGGGGATAATAACGATTTGAGTAGACGGGACATAATGCTAATTCGCAATTTGCAATTCTTTTTACGCGTCTGCCTTCGCCCCCGCTCCGCGCCACCTCGACCGGCACTCCGCGGACGGGACGGAACGGGATGGGACGGGACGGGATGGGACTTCCATTGGATTTCTTACTAACTATAACACCCGTACGACGCCTCTTGATTACAAATTGCTTATTATGCCGGTCGGAGGCCCGTGCTTGGTACCGATATTCGGTGGCCCTGCCCGTAATTTTCGATGCATAATTTATGGTCGATTTAATGAGCCGCGAAAAAGGAGTAAAGGGCCGCGGGGATTATTTTTAATTATCCAAAGGAGGCAGAGAAGACTGGACAGGCTCCCTGCTTGCTCTTCGTTGCTCTTGCCTTTTCTCCTCCTCCTCCTTCTCCTCCTCCTCCTTCTCTTCCTCTTCCTCCTCTTCTTCTCTTCATCTTCTCACTTTTTCTTCTCCCTAGTTCTCGATACGCCGTTCTCCGTTTCGTTCGATAATACTTTATTGCCTGATGCTTCTAGAGTTATACTAATTACGCGTAATATAATCAAGACGAGGTGCGAGCGAGAGATTGAGGGGTGGAATGCGGAGGATGAAGTTTGAAAGGTGAAACTGTTGGTTATATGATCGGCAAAAATATAGGTACACCGTTCGATCGTGTGCCGGGTACATTATCAACGCGCAAATTCGATATAAAATGACGTAATATGTAACGGATAAATTACATGTGATTTATGTGCCTGTTATAATATACCACAAATAAAGTGAGTTAAACTCGAGCGTTTCCATCCGCTATGTACGAAGCTTCGGTATCGCATTATGTAAACTTGTTCCGGCAGATATAAATAATTGTCGCTATGCACTATGTATCATTGTATTTCTTGTTCGTCATTACATGGGATATAATATAGTATTGCGATCAAATGTCTAATTCAAGACAATGAATAATTTAGATAAAATCTTTTCCAATTGTCTAATATATCTTACATATTGTGTTCACTTTATTTTTCTTATTGTATATTTAAACGTATATTTAAATTTTAACATTTTGGTATGGCCTTTTATTACTATTGATTTCGTTTTATTCGCATTCTCTTTCTTTATATGCGTTAAGTTTAGAAATTTGTATTATAGCTTCCTTAGTTTATAATTTAAAATAACTGATAAAGACCAAGTCGAACCGAATTCTTTTAATTTAGTAATAAATGTAATTGTACATTTTTTGTGACTATATCTTGTATAACTCCTTTTTTGATTGTTCTTTTTTAATTTTATTCAACAATAACAAAATTTTTATTAGAAATACATTATTTTTCGATAAACTCTTGAAACGCCTGCACAAGGCGGGGGAAATTTAAAAAGTTATATAACTGTTTTGCGAAACGGGATAAACATGCGTTCCAACTGTCCCCGCGTAAAGAAATCGGTGCGACGTCGACAATCCGCAAATCGGCATCGCGCGGTGCGTCCTCGCGCCGTCGCGGCCGTCGTCGAAATGCCGTCACACGGCCCGGGGCTCCGATCATTTTTCCTTTTTTTTTTTTTCATCGACGTTACTGCACTTCTATTTTCATTCCGCCTCACGTTCCGGCGCCGAGGCCCGCTCGTGGTGGACGAGAAAAAATGCAGCCCCCGAACACGATTGATAGGTACAAGCACACGCGCGCAGCTACCACGGACGTGTGTTACTCCGCGTACAACGCTTCGCGCGCGCCCGGATCGCAACGTGTGGAAGGTGACAGAAAGAGAGTACCGATAGAAAGAGAATAGGAAGCGAAATAGCGATGGATCACGGGGAAAAAAGAGAGAGAGAGAAAGAGAGAGAGAGAGAAGAAGAAAGAGAGATAGAGCAATAGAAAAGGAAAGAAAGAAAAAGTAGTGGAAAAGAGACGAAACGCAATGCGTAACGTGTGCGTTTCCGTCCGTGTAACACGCGCGCGCGTTCGGTCCACCACCGTTGTCGGCTGCCGCCGCGCTGCGTCGCCGGTGGGACGTTGCTCCTGCAGACTACGTAGTGTCGGAGCTGTTTTAATGCCAAATGTGTTTGTCCCAATGCATCAACCACTTCTGTCCCGATCCAAAGCTCTCGTACCACCGGCCTCGTGGCCTGGTATACGCTCAGCGCACGGCCACCTCCATCCGACTCTCTCGCGTTTGAGTTCTCTCTCTTTTTCTCTCACCGCTATCCCTCACCGCTATCCACACTATCCATTTGTTTCTCTCTCTCTCTCTCTCTCTCTCTCTCTCTCTCTCGCTCACACTATTCTCGGACTAAAACGTGTGCGTGTGCGTGCGTGCGGCCGCGCGCGGACGTGCGCATCGTGGAAGAGGACCGCATGTCCGGCCATGCGGCCGCGGAGATGAGAGTAACCGGCATCGGTCTGCACGTATCTCACCCACCCCTCTCTCTTCCCCTCTTGATTCTTCCTCCTCACCCTCCTCGCGGCAGCGCCGGTCTGCGTGCTTTTTTAATGCTAAATGTAGCCTTTTGTTTGTGCGGGTGTATGGGAGATTCGGGCGAGAGGCGGTCGCCCGGCCAGCACTTTTTTCAAATGCTAAACGCGCGCTTCGTACCCACCCATACCGTGTGCCCGTGTTATGTGGCATCTACAGGGTTGCCCGGAACAAGTCAGCGAACAAGACAGCTGCGTGGACTGGTGACCGGTGTCGCCTGTCCGGATCATTGGCGAGATGGAGAACGCTTCGACGTTGTAAAGTGCCAAGGAACTTGTAGCATTTCGAACAGCGAATACCCTAATCTTTTCCATGTTATATTACGATTTCGCAGAATTATTAATAACTATATTAACATTATAAATTATTTGCATATCGCACACATTTACGAGAAATAAAAAGAAGAATATAAATAATAAAATCACAAAATTATATTTTATTAAAATTAAACAGATATAATTTTTCTATTATTATTCATAGAGAACTATGTTATAATTCTATATATTTCGGAGAATAAAAACATATTTCAAGTGTCTCATATCGGTCAATTAATTTCAGAATACTTTATTTAAAATTCCATCAATAAACGATAAGTAGTAGTTAACTAAATTATGTTTTCGATTCTAAATCAATTTATTAAGTGGCACATTATTTTATTTTTGATGATCCTATTATATTCATTTTATGGTAATAATAGTTTTTAAGTTAGATGAATGCAAATTTTCCAAACACGATAATTGCATTTATAATCAAGTAATATTGAAGGAATTAGTGTTAAAAACATCGGATAAAAAAAGGAAAATAGATTGGTTTTTCGTTTTCTATAACTTTAATCAAAATAATCTCGACAACATATATTATTTCCTCTGCAGTTTGCTCATAAAAGCAAAAATAGTGAATCCAAAACGAAAAATCGAAAGAAAAGAGCGAGTTGTCGTCCCTAGGGCTGTACTTAACGTGCCAAAAAAAGCACCGGCCTCTACAAGGGTTAATTTTTCCACGGGGCTTCCTCGCCGGTCGTGGCGCCGCATGACCGCGTCGAAATTTCCTTCAAACGAACCGGTCCGACGAGTCGGTCGCTGTTGTATCGAGGAGCCACCGGGTACGTGAAAAGCTATAATGCCACCGAAGCAGCGAGGAGCCGGGGCGCTGTGTGGGTCTGTTTTTCGCACACCGACCGGCCATTCTTTTGTGCCGCCCGTTATTGGTATTGGTCAGTGCCCGTTTTATCCGCGACGTGGCGCCAGTATGTGAGGGTGTAATATTTTTTACTCTTTCCGAACGCCCTCGTACCCCTTCGTGCCCGCCCCTACCGATCGAGCGAACCCCGGCGCCCCTTACCCCCGAGCAAGCACCCTCGCCGAACCGTCGCATTCGTATGCGTGGGTTCGATGGGTATTGATATATTATTCCCAATAGTTCGCCCGCCTTCTCTTTCTCTCCTACCACCTTGTCTCTCTTTTCTCTCTCTCCCTCTTCCTCTCTCTCTCTCTCTCTCTCTCTCTCTCTCTCCCTCGTACCCGCGCGTTCCTCCTCCCCCGCTCTCACGCCACCACTGCTTTTTTTTGGCTGGCGCTCCGCGTTTTTTTCAATTATAATTCTTTTTCGTATCCAATCAATCATTAGTATTTCCATTGTCCTTCGGTATTTTCATTTGGCGTCGCACTCGGAGCGAGATGAAACGACGCGGGGGGTGGTTTGTTCCAGTGGCGCTTCCTCCCCTTCCCTCCTTGATTTCTCTTTCGTTCTCTGTCTATTCCCCGCACGACGCTGTTCCCATCCACCGCGTCAGACGGCATCCCCCTTGTTCCCCGGTATGTGTATGCCACTGATATAACGATGGCGTCGCCAGCGACGATTCGTTAATGCGATTGAATATTAATTCTCACTTTGTCGACGCCTCTCCTCCACTTTTCCGGGATTTTTTTCCCTCGCGGGATAGTCGGCCGCGTCTGCCAGACGAACACCGCGGGTGACGTACATCCGTCAGCGCTGACACATCTCATTGACGGCTGAAATAATAGATGGCTTGCCTTCCGTCGTATCAGCGCGCGTTAACGATGTATATAATCCTTTTTCTCTACACCGACTATACCATCGTTCTCGGGGGGTAGTCACATCACTATTCGCGTTAAGAATCGAAACAAATGTTTGCATCGATAAAAGGAAACACTTTCTGTCATTCGCTCTAGCTACTTGATACAATTTCTTCCGTTCGTATTTATGTTGCCTGCGCACCGTTCAAACAAGCATAGTAATTTACAACGAAACTGTCAAATTGTAATATGACAATTTATGTAACAACGGTTAACGATGAATGTATCGTTTTAGATAAACTTTATCACAGATACATTACATTTCTGTTTCAATGTGTGCACGTGCGTGAGAGTCGTGCAAATCATATTTGCAATATCAGTTCTCGTTTATCGGTTATAATGTTATGTCCAGCAAGTGTATTATTGTAAAATGTATCGCGATATATATATATATATATATATATATATATATATATGTATACACGATACAATGGAAATTCGTATGTGCAACAAGTACCGGGATGTGGCACGCGGGAGCGCCGATTTTCCATCTTCGACTCCTCGAGATTCGCAATCAACTCCGAGCTAAGTGCGCGCTCAAACAGTACCAGGTATAACGACTTGAAAAGTGTAACAGACTGTTTGAAACGCGGTCTCGCGTTATCAGCAGCCGCTTTAGCACCTGAAAATTGCCTCGTGCTTTTTCCATGCGCGACGCACTTAATAAAACATGCTCGCTTCTCCTGCTCTCCGGACCCCTCGCACCTGTCCTTCTTCCACTCCTGCCGAGTCCCCTCTCTCATTCACACCATCGCCACGAATGTGTACGCGCGTATATACACACACGTACACGCACACCCTTTACATTCCCGTTCTGTTTTCCTTTCCCTTCCTCTTCCTTTCTCTTGGTCACGCTTCAACACCTTTCTCTCATCCTCGTTTCTCTTTCGAGTTTTGTGGTAAACGAGTCTCTTTATCTTCCTTCCTTCCTCCCTTTCTTCCTGTGTTCCCTACGGTTTTTTCTCTTTCTCTTTTGCTAGGCAATTCCCGACCTCTCTCTCTCTCTCTCTCCCTCTCTCTTTTTCTGTCTATATCCTACCTTACTCGAGGTTGTGTACCGCTGCTGTGTTTCTTTCTCTATCGGATGTACTACTTCCTACTAGGGCTAACAGTATCTCTTACTTGCTCCCCTTCAGTACCACACTCTCTTCGGAACTCCCAACCGCTTCGGAGACAGCCAAATAAATGTCTCTCGGACTACTTGCACCGACACTTCTCCGCTACGCTTAGCTAATTCGGTACTGTGTATCGTACAAAACTTCGTTACTGAGGTTTACAAAGAATGTTTGGAAATTGGCCAATTAATTGCGTGGTTTAGTTCCATCTTTTTTTTCCTTCTCAACGTGGTAATCGTATTGTAATACATTGAGCACGTAAACTACTAAATGTATTGCAATATTACATTTAAATTTAAAATGATTAATTAATTAAATTACATTTATATATACATGAGAAGATCTTTTTTCAAGATAAAATATTTTCGTAAGACTTTGTGGTATGAAATTTCGACAATTTCTTGATAAATCTAATATTATTTAAAAATGGTATAATTTATTTTGACATCACGGGTAATTTCTGCGCTCTGACGCGATTAATAATCGCACGAAAAACATACGCAAGATATTCTATGGATTTCAAAATGAATAAAACCTTATCATGACACGTCGCAGACCGGCAATGCCCGATAAGCGCCGAATGAACTCGTTAATGCCGACATTCCTATTACGCTCACCAACTTTATTGGGTAAAAACGCTCTCCCTTCCGCTGTCATCGCACTCTTGTGCACGCGACAGTCGTGCACTGCGGCCGGATATACACACGTGTGTACACGTGAAAGGAAGGGAATACCGCGACGTTGGCCGAGCGCGCCGTAGCGCGCGGTGCTCTCCCAATGGGCGTGGATAAACGAGCGGAAAAATGGCGGGGTTTGGAAATGAGATTTGCTGGTAAACCGACAATTTATCGTAGGTATCTGCGAAAGCATCTCTTGACGTTCCTCTGACCAGAGTTATAATTAATACGCTCTCGTCACAGTGCGCCCGACCAATATTCCGTCGCGCCCGCACACCTACACACTCGCGAGCCGCATCACGCGGCCACCCCGCGTATGCTTCTACCGCCTCTACCGCTTGTACCGACGACGCCGCGCGAATCTGTGTGGTCGCGCTCGCGCACCGACGTGTAACCGGTTGTTGATTAAGTTTGAATGACTGATGCCGCAAAAACACATTAAAACTTGAATGAGTACAGATGAAAATTTAGTCGCTAGGAATCAAGAGACCGCAGAGGCAAATGGCCTGGCGGCCGCACATACGCGCGGACGGAACCTCCGCCTCCATCATCCCCCTCCCCCCTTACCCTTCGCGCGTCGGCACCCGGCGTCGTTTCCTCTCTCTTTTGCGATCGGATACCCATCGAAATATAACTACTCGCGAAAAACACTCGGCGATTGCTATATCCGCCGTCCGGAGGCACTCGCGTCTGGTCGTATACCGCAACGGAAACAGCCTATGCACTCGGTTGGCTTTCGACGATCGTTTTTTCAACCGATCGATGAGTTGCCCGGCAAGATCATGGTTTGGTCTGGGAAGCTGTTTCGAACTTGATTCTGGTAATAGAGAATAGAGCTGCGAGCACGCGGCTATAGGTTTTCTCTCACCGCTATCGCGGATTCGCGATTGCTCCCTGTGATTTATAGATCTTTAGCGTTGCACGCTATGCATTTACATTATTCGCCGTAGCGAATGGTAGATTATGATATGTCTAATTTCGCAATATGCTTGTATCAAACAACTTGGAATGTTAAATTTATTACACAGATTGGCATGAAGAGATCATCAATTTTTTTTCAGATAAAAATTAGCATCTACTTCTTCGCTATTCTATACTTTTAACCTTTACAGAACGCTATAGATTGAGTGGCTCTGAAATAGTGTTATATTTTGAGACAAGGAATGAATCTTACTCAAGAAAAAGCTGTAAGATTTTAAAAATATATCTTCGTCCTCTAAAGGTTAATTGGACTATCATCTCAACGTTTAAGAGATCCGCCGTTGGGCAAGCATAAGACCCTTCATTGTCATTGTTATTGCGATTCATTTTTCCATTCTCGCGATAAACATCCAAATTGAGAAAAAAAACGAGGTACATATTGGGCTCTGTAATCGTGCAATCTATCACGAACGTAAGATCCACGGATTACCA
>Ga0157364_1001381_pt1 | contig 20471 bp, 13 predicted proteins | sample AttsexASBM2_FD_111476 | JGI IMG/M metagenome (GOLD analysis project Ga0157364, IMG submission 111476) | Fungus gardens microbial communities from leaf cutter ant in Ribeirão Preto, State of São Paulo, Brazil - Atta sexdens ASBM2 | ecosystem: Host-associated > Fungi > Mycelium > Unclassified ...
GACATCTTCCCTTTTTTCATGAACGCGGGCGTCAATTCGTATCTCTCATGACTCTTGTAAATCGCTTCATGTCAGATAATCTCAAGATTCCATTCGAAACTAACCACTAAGATTATTCGAGGAATGGTGTTAGGAATGCAACCTACTCGCATCTTCGCCGTCATCCTTGTTTCTACCTTGGTCCCGTTAGACTTCTCTTCGCGTGAGACCCGCATCGACAAGAAAAAGATAACAAAAAGAGGAAGATATGATCCGCGAGATATGAAGATAACGAGGAAGAAGCGAACAAAATACGAATCCTATGAGACGAGTTATGCACTTTATGCACTTTTGGCGCCAGCGTTAATTGTGATAGAGCATGTAGCAAGGTCTCTGTCGTAAATGCCAGTCAGTCTGCCGCTTAACGTTACCAAGAGAAAATCTCTTTTTCTCTCTCTCTCTCTCTCTCTCTCTCTCTCTCTGTCTCTCTCTCTCTCTCACACTCTCTTTGGATATTCAGAGGCCCTTTTTTCACGAGCACGATTCAACGAATCCGATTACACCAATTTGTTGTTTTTTTTTCATTTTGTTTTGTAAACTCGCGTTTACTCGTTATGCAACCAGTGCAATCATAGAGTTCGGGCAGATGCGTATTTTTTTCTGATTGTTGCTGTTCGTTATTGAAAAGTTTGAATATCATGGCATCACGGCAACAGAATGTGTTCTCAGTTCAAAGTAGAGCATCAGTGATGGCGATTTAATACAAAACATATCAGGTATTTTTACATTCCTTTTAATCCTTGAAATATCCGAGATTAACCGATCTCGTGTTTCCGCTTTTATCATTTACAGGGTTCTCATTTTTATGTGATATTCATATTTTTGCAATTTTTATGAATATTTAAACGAGTGTATACTTTTTCATCAACTGAACTGTGATTTCTCGTGCTTGAAGTATAAATTTTATACAGGATGTTCCAAACTTCGCGTGACATCGTTAATAGCAAATTCCTAAGATATTTCAAAATAAAAATCCTAATACCAAAATATCGAGGGTATGGTAGTTTTTAAATGAGAATAACTCTTTTTAAACGAAGATATTTTCAAGCATTAATTCTATTCTCTTCTATTTTTCTAAATCTTCTGTATTGTACAATATGTGTCATCTCTGACCGCGTGAATTTCGGACAATTCAATTGGCTAACATTAAAAACTCTCTCTTTCTCATTTATTTAAGAATCACTGTAATCTCGATATTTTGGTATTAAGGGATTTTCATTTTAAAATAATCTCAGAAATCTATTAACAGATGTCACGCGAAATACTGAATACCCTATATATTACAAAATATTGATTCGATTCCTCCTGTCACCTAAATTTTTCAATTTTTTTCTTTCCTCGTACGTAAAAGAGGCGGGAATAATTTTTCCGAATAATCCGTCAAGGTCGTTTGTGAGATGAGGCGTACCGATCTTTCTCCTCTGACAGGATTCAACCGATTTATACGCATGTCCGAAAAGATGATCGTTCGTATCCATTTCTGTCTTCTTCAGGAACACGGTGCGAATCGATGTCGCCCACGATTCCGATACTTTCCACTCTGTTGCTCTCGTTGATATTAGGATCAACGGAGGGTGGACAGAGGATGGAACCCGTTTCCCTGTTGCGACAAACTCTCCGATACTGGCGGAAAATATACAAGACGTACATCGATGAGGTGACTCTCGGTTACTGTTGGACGAACTATTTGCTCAAGATAAGCAACGAATGGTCGACGAATCTATCCACACTGACACTCGCCACGATGGAGGTTCGTTCTGACATATCGTCCGCTGGAGCAACGCAGTTCAATAAAATACATCCACGAGAGAAACGGTGGTCGCGTGCAATGGCGAAATCCACTATTTCGAAGTTCACAAACAATCCCGATAAACATCAAGTCGCTTTGCGAAAATTGATTCAAAAGCGAAGGAAACGGATAATGAATAAAACCGAGGAAGTTTCACAAATTGTACCAAATAATTATACGGAATGGAACGGTAAAATTGATGAAAATAGAAGGATTGCATGGATGATCGATTTTCACATAAAGAAAAGGTCAGAATATCTCTTTCATAAGTAAAGTTTTCACTAATATTTTTCAATATTTCCATGATAAAAATTATTCTCTAAATTTTTTAAAGTGAAATCTCACTCTAAAGAGTAAAAGTTAAACCAAGTCTTCTCTGCCAGAAAAAGAATGACACAATTTTCAATCTTTAAGAGTGAGCTTTCAGTCTAAAAGTTTTGAAAGTAATTTTAAAACTTTTTGTAATCTCTGCAGGAAATGAAAAATAAATATATATAAATATTATATAAATATAAATCAGTTGTCTCTATTTAAATAATTATGATAGCATGAGCGCAAGAAAAACTTCATCTAATGTTTTACTGTGACGCGGTCTCCATCGTATAAATTTTATCTTTCACTCCAGACGTTAAGCTGAAGATGATATTATCGTTAGTTTAATCCTTTTAGCCGCAAGATGACATACGTACAAATATTTCAGACGGCGAGCGGTCTCGATGCCAGAACTTCTGCGTGATGAACGGGAGACTCTTCGAGATGATCACGAGTTTTCATCTCGCGGGACTAGTTCGCATGCCGTTAATCCGACGCCTAATTCCAGAGACGATGACAAAGTCAATTCTGAATCGACAGACCTCGGGGAGGAAGATTCACGTCGTAAAGTTTTACGTTCGCTGACAAGCCATCGTGACTCTTTCGTCGAGGACGCTTTCGCGTCGCGTTCATTTTCACTTAAAGTTGCCCGTGAAAGATCGTTTGGCGACCAGCGGTTTCCCTTTCGACGGTACTTGCCATCACGGAAAAGAAATTCGAGAGTCGTTGAGACGTTATCCGATCCCTGGATACAGGAAGATCACAGAGTCGAGGGAGACCCCACAGGATGCCGAGCTTCTTTGAACAACGACGGAAGTTCGTCGGCGCCATCGCGTTCACAGTTCCGGCGAGTAAACGCGGACACGAAACGTTCTCGTGTGAGTGTCGTAAAGTTGATGGATTCTGAAGGAAATTCATCGTGCGATCTGACAATAAATTCAACGATGTCTCGTCGAAAGCCCGAGGAATTATCTCGCGATTTGCTTTTATCGCCTCGTGGAGGAAGTGCCATTGCCGAAAGATCGCTTTTCGGATTTCGAGGAAGTGGAGGAGATGCTCTTAAGAGGAACGTTCTTGCAATTCAAAACGGTCAGAGGAAACGACACGAAGAAGCGACATTGTCAGCAGCTGAGGGAAGTGGAGAGTTCAAGAAACGGAAAGGACATTTCAACGATACATCCGTTCTTTTTGTCGGAGCTCAGAAGATCGCAACAAATATTTTACGAAAATCATTGATTTTTCCCCGTCCCAACGATTCTGCAGAAATCGAAGCAAGTCGACGACTCCATTCAAGGGTTGTGAGAAACGTGTCTTCATTATCCAACATTGAACAATTTAATAGGGATTACAAAAACTCGACAAGCCAATTGATTCAACGTTCAAAACTTGTTTCTCAAAAGCAACTGCAATTGTCTGATGACTTGGATTGGTCTTGGGTTGTTATATCTAGTATACATTCGTTTATTGTCGCTGTTTTCGAAAAATTAGGAATATTCGTTCATGTAGGCCGACATATCATAAATGTCATACAAACAAATGCGGTTCTAGCTTGTACAAAGGAATACATATGGACCAAAATTATTAAATGGATAGATGAGTAAAGGCATCGCTGATGCCATTTGTGTATTTATTATCTTTGCATATCACGAATATAATTCTTTAAATACACAATAAATTAAAATAAATTAAATTAAAACCCTAAAAATTTTAGACTATTCCTTTTCAAATCTCCGAGCCTTTAATTAATAAAGAGAACCAATAAATGTCTGATAATATAAAAGAAAAAAATTTATAATTTTATAGTTAAACGTAAATATTGATGTACAAAAAGTTTGTATTTGCATGGAGCGGGACTATTTCGCTTCGTTTATCGGAATATTTCCGCCTTTACATAAAGTTTTCATTGTTATAAAATTATTAATGATTTCGTTTAATATCGAAACGTAACTTTTTATATTTCTATTTTTCGCATGGATTAACATTGACATGACAATAAACTGTTTTTATTCAAAATATAAAATTTCCAATAATTTTATATACCTCTGTATCTCGAGTTTTCATTTATCCTATATATATATATGTTTGTATATTCTTTATTGATATTAAAGAGGAGCTCTTCATTATCATTTGGAGCCAATCGGAAGACGATCTATTTCAAAATATTTTTACAACGTTCTTTACTACGTAATGATATTTCGCATATGAATTCTGTAATACATCCTTCATTATCCTAATGATACACTCATGTACCGTAAATTCTAATCACTCTCCCGAATCTCGTAATTAAGAAGTTCGAGTGATCCCCAGAAACAGATGTCCCCTGATGATGGAGGCTCATCACGAATAAATTTTTGATGCCACCTGTTGCTATCGTTGTCTTTCTCTGCTCAAAGTCCTCTCCTCTCTTCATGATCAACGTGCCGCGACTAGTATATAACGATTATGCCAGTTATGTTATAACAGAGATCGACAACGACGTCAAAGTATTTCCATGAATAAAACTTTCAAGAGCGAAAGGATAATCTGTTCGCGAAAGCAAAATCGATAAACTGAAAATATAGATTTATTATTACTATATATATATATATATATATATAAATATTAGATATCTTTCTCTTTTATTTAGAAAGATCGAAGAAATATTGAAGATTCAGCAAAAATTTTAAAGTCAAAGATGTTATATTAATGAACTACTAATTGTAAGTACTTACTAAGAATTGATTTCTATTCAATTTCATAATCAATTAATTATGTTTAGTTTTAATGAATCAATTTAGTGAGTTAACGCTTAAAAAGCATTAATTTACTAAAAAAAAATTATCTGTTTTACTATAATTTAGCATTCTTAAAAAATATATGAATATTATCTCAAATTGTAAGAATACTGCAAGATATATAAAATAGAAGTGTTAAAATAATGTAAGAGAGAGGTATCAAGAAAATTAAAGTAAAATTAAGAAATGTATACATTTTAAATCATATAAAATAACACATTTCTCACTTTACTTGATACACAACATATTAAAAAAAAATTGTGACAAATGAAATATAATTATTAAAATATAGTCATTAAAAAAAAATTGCAAATGATAAAGAATTAAATACAATTTATACTTAAATTTTTCTAGATCTTTTTTTAGAGATATACTTTGAGAAATTAATAGATAAAAGTACATAAATTATCATAAAATCATTCAGATCTTTTGCAATAGTTTTTGCGATAGAATCGTATTCATAAGTGTCAGTTATTATAACGTCCTGCTAGGACAGGTTAAAGAATTGTAAACAGGAACGGAGATAGATCAATCATGAGGTTACCGTAAGGCGATCGTAAAGAAAAGTGTGTGAAAAGCGTGGACACGAGTATAAAAGGCGCAGTAAAATGGAAGTAAATGGAACCAGTTAATTATGTAGGTGACCGAAATACACGCGAGATGCGCCTTTTTCATTCTTTCATGTTAACGTCCTGACAGATTAATGAGGATCAGCTTGGGCGGATGCTTGATAAAAAAAAAAAAAGAAAAAAAAAGTAGTTGAAGTTTGTTTTTCGCGAATGAGCTGGATTATCTAGCTCGTCTATGAGCGTCACATTGCTTTATGGAACGAGTCAGATCATTCACAGTGAAATTCATCATTAAAGAGTCTCTTAAACGTCCTCACAAAGGATCGTCTTTACGGAAACTGCACTGAATTGTAAGGAGAGGCAAAAAAGAGAAAGAAGGATGAAAAGAAAGAGAAAGAGCTCGATGCTTTCGAAGCCGTCGACGGAAAGCCTATTTTCGTCCGCTTTCAGCGTGCTTATCTGGTATCTCGTTCTCTATTCATAACGAGAGTGCCTTATCAACGGGAGTGAATCCCTGAAGAAAGCGTGATACAGCTGCTGATGCGGAGTCGGCGTGCTCATAAATATTTAATTCTTAATCACGCCGGATGGCAAGCCGTTCGCGAGTTTGCACGGGCACCCCTGTACAGGTGGATAGGCTCTTAGGAGTCTAGATAGCAAGGATAAAAGATCCTCTCCTCTCTCGTGCCTCATCTCGCAACGATTATTTATCGGACTTAAGGGGGTCTCTGACGCATCTTCACCTTCGCGCGGGATGCCACGTTCTTGTGAAAAACGGAGCGCTTTTATGTTGTAATCGCAGAAAGATATGACAAAAATATGATATTGTGTAATATGTTCTACAACTTACGATCCATCTGTCCGCGTAAACATGGCCTTAATGGGAGGAGCCGGGATTGCTTCGTATAACGATCACTACAATATACCAATACAATTGCTTCCTCGTGGATTGTCAAATTCTCGCGAAGCAGATCATGCCACCGGCGAGATATAGTATTTCATCGGTGTCATCACTGACAGAAAAAAATTATGGATAATTACTTTCAGATTAAGAAATCTATAATACTCCATTGTTTTTAAGAATGAAATTAGATACTGATGGTAGATTGACAGTTGAAAGGCTCGCAAAGTGCTCTCCAATTTCTCAAGCATTCTTGAGCTTTATTTTATTTGTACCCTGAAGGTACCTTCGTTCTACTACTACATTTGTATTATCCAAGTTCGAATTGTAAACGTACGAGTGTTGAAATATGGCTTCCTCTTTTATAATCAAATAAATTTTACTTATCTCTCTTGCCTGCTGGAAAAAAGATCGCCTAAAAACAAGAACATTGAAGATCGTCATTATACAATGAGGATTCCAGGTAGACGTCCAACAACGCGATAAGGTCTGTGAAATCGCGAGTCGGTGAAGTTTGTTAGTATTATCATCATCATTCTGGACGACGTCGCCAAATGCGACTTTTTTAAGAAAATAAATAAAAGAGACAGAGAATCAGAAAGAAAGAAGAAAAGAAAAGTAAAATGTCTATTATATCGTTCTCTATGACAAGTCCTTTAAAAACATACAAAAATAATAAAAGTAAAGAAAACTAACAAGGACATAAGAAAAATAATATAAAGGAAAAATAAAATGATGATATGAAGTAAAAAAATTCAAAAGAAAAAAATAAAAATAAACTTTGGAGAAGAAATAAAAAGGGGTAGAGAACAGAGGAAGAATAACAAGAAATGGATTTCTAAGACTAACATGAGAAACAAAAAAAAAAGAAAAAGACAGCTATTTGCCCAACTATATATTGCAAGCGGAGAGGATGAGAGACCGAGAAAAGAGATATAATTCGATCCTAGCTCGACGAGCGAATATCCTCATGTCATATAACTAACTCCGTGACGATTTAATCCTATATTGGATCTACTCTGTATCGGCGAACATATCCCGGTATAAAGCTGCCGTTAAACTGAACCTGTGGATAGGTTGTCTATGCGGTTGTGTATAGAATTATAAATAACATATTTTCAGAGAATTTGAACACGAGTCATACTGTTAAATTCATAATATCAAATTACGTTCAATTTGAATTATTTTTATAATCATTTCTATAGATCATCACTGTTCCTACTCAGCATATTATTAATTTAATTAAAACCGAGATTAAAACAATGGAGATAAACAATTTAACTCAAAATGTATTAAATTTGATTTACATTTAATTTATTATTTACTAAATCCATACGTTAATATTATTCACTTTAAAACTAACTACAGGAATGGATTAATTTATATTTTGACGCACATATGGAAGTTAATAACAAAATTTTATTTAACTCAAGAGATTAGGTTGTGCTTTTTTAATATCAAACAGTATATGTCAGACGAAAATAATCTTTAAGTATGTGAAAAAAATAATTAAATTTTGCAGCGTTTCTTGCACGCGCGTATAATCTTTTTGGTACAAATAATGGATATGTAATGTCAAACTATACAATCAACTCTTTTACCCAATATGTAATGTCAAACTATACAATCAACTCTTTTACCCAATATGTAATGTCAAACTATACAATTAATTTTTGCGTTATTATTAAAGCTATTTTGAAAATTTCTTGCTTCTCATGTAATAATTTCCGCATAAACAATATATATTTAATGTTAAATAATCGATTGCTTTATTTGTATTATAATTAAAGCGAGATATAATAAACTCATATATCCGAAATTATTAAATTGCAATATTTAATCCACGTCCTGTATTTACAAAATCATTAGAATTTATTTTCATTTACATTTTATCACGACAAAAATAGTTTATATTTATTTGATATTTATAATAAGTAAAACTATTAATAAGTAAAACTTTTAATTCTGCTAAAATTGCACTAATGTGCAAATAAAATAACGAGATGGGTTAAAAGCTACAGAACGTATGAACGTTAAAATTTTAATCTAATGGAAAATTCGCAGAACCGATATCACGGCTGCAAAAGGTCGAGCTAAGTTTTCTTCGCCTCGACTCGTTCGAGACGATTAGCCCGTGCCGTTACAAATTCAATATTCTTTCTCCACTTAGACCATAATTATCCGATACGCAGAACGCGGAACAGAGCGCGATAAGTGCAGGTAAGTGTGCAGCTATAAGCGTAACACCCCAGCGTAACATTCGCGGTTAAATTTATCTATTACTTTGCCAAGGTACGCGAAATTTCGTTCGCTGTTAAATCGTTTCGCAGTACTTACCATCAATGAACATTAAGCGTGCGTGGATCTGGTTAAGTTCCTCCAGAATCTCCAGATGAGAATACTTCGAATTTCTTCGCAGCGAGCCAAACTTGCCGAGCCATCGATGTGCATTTTTTCAATTTATCGTAACAATCGTAAATGTTTAAAACTCGTTCGGCTCCTGCTTTATAAAAACAAGATGTTAGGTATGTGTAGGAGAAAAAGGATAAAGAAATATAAGAATAGGGAATTAAGATTAAATATTGAATGGAGATCGCTTTTTAGATGTCTATGTAGACTGTAAAGGATACTGGATATTGTTACTTAAGAAGTATTTGTTCTGCGTTGAATTCGTGGAAATCATGGAGATAGCAAACATACATTCGAGTAAGGATATGCGCGAAGGAGCGTGTTGAAAAAGAGATAATTCAATAAACAAAACGCAGCACACATACATACGATAATTAAAATTTATATTAACTTAAATTTAATAACAGCGCTTAAAGTGTACAAGTGGTAGAAAAGATGATTCTTTTTAATCACATGTATATCTACAACAAAATTGCGCTCTTATGAGAGAGCTCAGTGACGTAATTGATTCCGCTGAATAAATACATGTAAAATATACATGTAAAATATCCATAGTAATCTTTTTTTACATTCTCGTATTATCAATTTCGAAAAGATCACTATATCGTTCTCATTATTCAGTGGCCTCAATTGTTCCACTTTACGTCAACAAAAATAAGGTCTGTATAAATAAAACGTAGGATAAAAAATTGCGTCAGTCGCGTTTCCCAGAGCCGATGTTCTTTTGCGTCAACCACGCCGGATCGATGACAGACAGACCGCGAAGGTAACATCTTCCGGTGGCTACGACCTCAGTGAATAGCAGTAATGGTGGCTTCATACCGTGCAACGTCGAGGAAGGGTGTATGGTTACCGGCTGCTTCGAGCACACCTATATCGAATGCGTAATGCCATTACGCGATATTCTCTTTGTTTAGAAATTCGAGCAAGGCACAGATACAAACAACAGAGAAATACAAAGATAAAAATGAAAGTATTTAGAATTTCTGCGCGTATTCTTCATGGCTGCTTCTTAAATCTTTATCATTCAAAGGAAAAAATAAATGCAGTAAAATGAAAGAAAAAGAAATAATTAATCAATAATTTGCTGATTAAAATTCATTAAAATAGCATAAAGAGAAATATTGGAAATATGAAAGTTTCAAGATATCAGATGAAAGATACACTTTTCTATAAAATCAATCATTACACAATATAACGTTTATTTTAATGGTAAATATTTATTAAACATAAAAGTTCAGCCTTGTAATCAGAAGCAAATTCTATATTTTATGTCATTTTCATGATATATATATATATATATATATATATATATATATATATATAATATTATATAATAATATTTCTACGTATTATTTTATAATAAAGAGGGAAGAAAGAACAATTTTCAATATAACATTAAAAAATTGGCAGTAAGAAGAATATAATAATACAGAAATAATACATACGCATGAAAGAGAACATTTACTTACCGTGACATACGTCTGATCCCTCTGCAGCTCAGCGAGGTTCTCGTATAATCCCTCGAGAAAAGCTTTTCTGAGTTGCTTCGTATTCGTTCCACAGCTCGCCTTCTCCAAATTCGCACGTTCCGCCAACGCCGCAAGCTGTTGCCTCACTTCCGACCCGTATTCCAGATTTCGATGGTGCAAGAAGTTCTCATGGCACCACACCTTCTTCTGCGCGGCGTTTTGGTATGCTCGGAACACATTCAACAACGTTACGTGATCCCCCTCAGGCGAGGCAAATCTGGAATTCCCCAATGAGAGTTACTCGAGCAACATTAAATGATAACTTACGTAACCAATCGTGAATTTTGATAGAAAATGTACTCTATCGCGGACTACAATACTCTGTAATAACAATTAGTTTATAGATTTTATTTTGATTTCATCTTTCTATTAGTGTATATTTTTAGACGATACATATATTGCAAGAAGGGCTGTACCGTGAACGTGCATTGTAAGCCTGCTCTCTCTTCGTAGGTGGATCCATGAAAATCGATTCTCCGGATAATAAAGCAATAACCGTCAGTGCTTCCTCCAAACACCTGTGTTCCACCGACGCGAGGATCACTTTGGTAAATCGAGGGTCTAACGGGAATAGTGACATCGTTCGGCCGAGTGTAGTCAACTGTGGTGGAGATCCTTTTAGGAGGGATTATATAAGAATTTATTGTCTCTTTCGAAACAATTCCCATTATTCGCATCTTCAATACAATGAAATAAAAACACAGTCTCAATAATCTCAACACTGACCAATCGTTTTCTTTCATCGCGTCTCAATCTCAACACAAAAATAAATTTATCATATTTTGATTTAATATTAAATGACAAAATTTTTTTTTAAATAGCACTAATAAAAATTAATAAGAAATTTAATAAATCTTTAATATATAAGCATAACTGTATCTAAGCAGAATCCTTATTTTCTTCAAATGGATAAATTGAAGAAAATATTTTTATTTGTAAATATAAGAGATATCAGTAATATTACCTTTAACTGCACCCAGCTTTTCTAAACAATTCACGGCCACGTCTATGCTCTCCTTAGGCGGTTTATCCATGAAATCGAAAGTGGTAATGTCAACGCCGATAGCAAGCAGTTGTAGAGCGACTCCCGCGAGAGAACATCTTTGAATTTCTGGTATCGGCATATCTTTCATCTTTTCAAATTCTTCTCGTGTGTAAGCTCTATAACACTTGCCTGATGCTTCGCGAGCAGCTCTACCTGCTCTTTGCCAGGCTTGAGCTTGTGAGATTTTCTCAACCCTTAATACGTCTAATCCCGTTGTTGGATGATGTGTTCTCGCTTTGACCACACCGGTATCGATCACATGACGAATTCCTATGTATATTTAACTTCTATGTTAAGTACTCAGATTAGATTTTAATTGGTAAGGTCAAAAACAGTAACTATATAATTAATGTTCAAATAAGCGCAATGTTAAAAATAATTAATATTGTGCAGTATGCCGCTTCAGTTATCGCGTTGGAAAAATATATAAAAAAACTTTTAAAAATAAATTTCCTTTACATCTTATCTTATTTTTATAATTATCTAGCGTAAAAAAAACCTTAGCGCTGATAAAAATATTTTTATCCCTTCAATTTTTGTTTAGAGAATTAAAAGAAAAAAAGTTGAGGATAAAGATATATACGTACCGCCAATCGTGACGGATGTTTCGGCAACATTTGTCGATAATATTAATTTCCGCATTCCGAGCGCTGAAGGTTTAAAAGCTTCTAATTGCTGATGAGTAGGCAATGCCGCGTACAAAGGAAAGACTTTCAAAGGCGGATACTCCTGTCCATCTAATTGTTTAGCCACTTGTCGAGCGGCTACTGTAGCCGCTTCTATTTCTTCTTGACCGGTCAAAAAGATGAGAATATCCTCGCTAGAAAATCAAAGATCAAAAAATTACTAAAATATATTGACATGTGTGGCGCCATGTGAGAACCATTAATTTATAACCGATGGATTTCGAATTTAATCTAGATCCTTATTTCGTATGTATCTCAGTTTATAAAAAATTGATTTCAGAATTATGAATAAAGAAATATATGATAAAACTGTAATCATTTCGAAAAGAATAAATTCCATACTAGCACGTTATCTATTCCTACATACGTTCTCTCTAGAATACATAATTTATATAACATTAGAATTTCGTATTGTTCTTACTTTGCGGGTGCTTCGCGATGAATTTGAAACGCTGTGGCTAGCGCAGCGAATGCGTAATCCTGTTGCGAGGAGACGGCATGAAAAATCCTCAAGGAATGCTGACGGCCCTCTAGATATAACGCCGGTGCCTGGAAATACTCCTTGAATTTAACGGGATCCATTGTAGCCGACATAATTAAAAGTTTCAAGGGCGGCAAATTCTTCAATTTACGTAAATTCTGTGCTCGTCTCGCCACCCCGAATAGAACGTCGGTGTGCACAGATCGCTCGTGAGCTTCATCCAGTATCACTACCTGTTGCAAAATTACTTATGCAATAATTGGAATAGATAATCTGATAAGCAGTAAAAAGAATGTTTAAATAGATTCTCTGGATTTCATAAAAATTAATCTCGGGGAAATTAAATATAATACTACTTTAATAGAAAAGCTTAAATTTTTATTTTTTGTTAAAATATTAAAATATCTAATTTATTAGAACTCAATTTAATTTAAAAAAGACTAATTCCAGAACAGTTTGCATAATAAATTTGTAAATTATATTATGTATATAAATTATATTATGATAATATCTTTTGTTTTAATCTAAATTTATTTAAAACATCGTTGTTGTATTAATGTTGTATTAATTTTGAAATATAATCTTGCTCTTCTACAAATGACTATATCGCTTAAGCAATTGTGACAATAATATGATAATATACCGAGTAATCCGACAGGATCTCATCGGTCATCGCTTCTCGAACCATCATGCCGTCCGTCAGATATTTGATTCTCGTTTGCGGTGAGGTACAATCTTCAAAACGAACACAGTAGCCCACTAATTTTCCAGGTTTAACCCCTTGTTCCTGTGCAACCCGACGTGCTACGCTGACCGCCGCTATCCTTCGCGGTTGCGTGATGCCGATGCAACCGGATGACCCAGCAATCCCGGCCTGTAGTAACAGTTGTGGAATTTGCGTGGTTTTACCACTGCCGGTTTCGCCTATTATAATTAGAGTACTGTGCCGACGTATCTCGTCCAACAGCCTGGAAATTCATAAACGATTATTCTTCTTAAATAAAAACAGTGATATTTAAACAAAATAATATACTGTATTAAACATATAAAAAATATATAATATATTAAGTAAAAGTACACGCTGTCGAATTAATGCAATATTTATTGTGACATAAACAAAAACAAATAAAGATAAACATTTTACATAGTTTATTTTAATATATATTTTTTCGGGTTATTATTAATCCTATTTATGCGTGTCTCTATTATGCATATATATAATAGATTGTGTTATTAATTCTACTTATAGATATAATATAACATTTGTAACATAATAATACATGTAACATAATATCCACTTTGCTTATGTAATATTGTCGAAATATACAAAAATTTTATATTCACATTTTTTACAAAAATTCTTATCAAAAATAAAATTAAAAAATTATCATGTAACATTTATATGTGATATATAATGATATAATATACAGTATCAGCCTTTTGGAATAAAAATTAAAAGTACATTATTTTTTAAATATAAAATCTGTTTTTAGAAAAAATATAATTATTATATAATATATTATATAATATAATTATATATTATTATTTAACACATAAATAATATATATATATTATTTGATGACTATTAAATGATATTATAAGATAAAAAATAATAATATAAAAATACAATATTTTTAAATCAATAGCTTTCCTAACATCGTAATATTGTAATGGATTGTCCGGAAAGTTCGTGCCGCAAAAGATTTAAATTTAATAAATGAAATTAAAAATTTAAATCTTCTGCGTTTCAATTTTCCTTCAAAATCGGCACGAACTTTCCGGACAATCCAATATAATGTATCGTCGATAGTATAATACTAATAAATATTTTTCCCAAATTCTTACAAAATGCACAATGTTGTAAATAAATCAATCATATCATATCATAGTTGCATTCTCTACTTTATCGACTGTGAATAAACAATCGTGACAAAATTAAAATCCTAAATTATCTCCTAATTAGCTAATCGCAATCAAAAGATTGAGCCTCCATTTTGAAACATCCTGTATATGCAATGCATGCAAGATGTATGTCACATATCATTCTTTTTTCTTTTATGATGCGTAAAAAATACATACCTACTTCTCTCTTGTAGTTCCCTGAGAAACTTACCGTTTACGGAGTATATATACGGGCAGCGATTTTCTCCGCTGGTGCAAGTTAATGTTCGTCCTGTCGCTATTCTTCGTCGCATTCGCGACTGTTTTGTTCTCATTCGTTTTCTGCGCTTTGTTGGGATTTTCGCGGAACACGACAGTGCTGGGCCGCTTCATGGCCAATTTCGACTTCCCCATCGCACTGAACTTGGGATCCGTGTCGTCGTGGACCCTCATCTCGCTGCAAACTACTCAGAACGTCTTGGACGAGCGCGTACACGCGTATATGTCACTTGCTGCACAGTAAGCACGTGTTGCGCGCTACAGCTGTTCCGTCTTTTCGTGCTCGGTGCTGCTGACCGTCCATACGCCGTCTTGACATGCGCTGTGCGCGTCTGGATCAGTCTGGACTGTCCTGGATACTTCAGGGGTGTGATTACAACCCACTTTTCTGCAAATGTTTCGTTGATCAATCAGAAGAAAAATTTACGAATTGTCCAATTAGAAAATGCTTTGAATCATTTTATAGCGTTAAATGGATCGCATTCCAAAACACCAAACGTCACTGTGCGAATTATTATAAATTTTTTGTATACCGGATGTGTACGACGAGGGTAAAGAAGCTTTTGGCATTACGTATTTCCGGGGAAGGTTCACATATATATTAGGTGTAGTAAAAAGAAATCCATTATTTTTGCATAAAATTGAATGGAAAAATAATGAATGGAATAATAAATTTCTTTTTACTACATCTAATATATATAAAGGTTAATATTTTGTGATAAATATTACAACTATATTAACAAAATATTAGCAAATGTTATAATTTTATTTGTGTTTATGATTACAAATTTTGAATTTATTTATATATATAAAACATAAAAAAGTATACTTTATAATATATGTGTAAATTAATCAAATAAGAGGCATATGTGCCACAACACAAATTTTTATTAGCAAGATATTTTATTTTTTAAGGATATAAAAATATAGATGAATTTTATGTTCTGACATGAAACATCTATATACTAAAGAATAAAATATTATCTCGCTAATAAAAACTTCCATGTTGTGGCACATGCTCTTTATTTGATTAATTTTAGCCACTTTAACTCTTTATTGTATATGTATAAATATTATCTTTATATGTATAAAATATATCTTTTATATAAAATATATATTTTAATATTTTTTTTATATATTAATATATTTTTATATATTATATTTTATATATTAATATATTTTACATATTTTATAATATATTTTGATATAAAACATTTTATAAATGTAAGATATTAGTTAAAAAATAATTATATAATCTCTTGAACCATCTTATAATCATTGAACTTTGGAAATATTAAAACGTGCATACTGAAATATATGAAATTAAAATATATCAAAATAAAATAATGGATGGCTTTTAAATATAATTCGTTAGTTTATTTAAAAAAAAAAACAATGGTCAGATCAAACATTTATTATAATACATCAATATATATTACACGTCAAGTATTTTATGAACAAGTAACTTCGCAACGCGTTATAAATTAGAGTTATAGATTATGTTTTAAATTAGAGGTAAAAAAAATGATTCGCATTCTATCATTGATAAATGTAATTGTGTTATCGTCACAAATTAAAAAATTTTATAGACGCACATAATTGTAGACCTAGACCAAGACTGTCAAAGGAAAAAGGCTATTTGATAGGCTATTAAATGCGATTGTTAACGCGAAATCTTGAATAAAATTGCGTTACGAAATTATCACAGATCAAGCTGTGTGTAATAGGAAGACACAATGAGCCAACTTTGTTCTTAAAGATTTAAAAGTATTTTACACACCTATTTATAATAATACAAATTTGCAGCTAAATTATCATCGTAATGGTCGATGAATTGGTGTAATAGCATGTGGGGGTACCTAGAATTTAAAAACATGTGTTAATAAAAAGTTTATAATTTAGATTTTTTTCAGCATTTTTGTTTTCACAGCCTATCATCTCTTACAGAAGAAAATAAGAATGTATATACTCTTATAAGAAAATCGATTTACCATTGCACCAATACGAGATAAATAACGATTTCGTATACTGATATCAGATTGCGGTTGCATAAGACTATCGGCTGAGAAATCCGATGTGCATTCTGATGATAACAATTTTTCTCGTTCCAAACTTTCAGGAGTGCATTGAACTGTCTCATATCGTTCTCTTTGTCCCGGTGTCATGTTGAGATAACCACCACTTGTTGCCATATCTGACATCCAGATTGCACCAGCAGTAATCAACGAAACTGTTGCAGCACGAAATATGTTATTTAAATTTCAAATTTCTATGTGAAAATATTGTCATATTATCGCTTGAATTTCCAAGTTCGAAAAAATACTCACTCCAGAGCCAACCAAGGAAAAACATTTCGAGCATTAAATATCCTCCTTTATCAACAATAATGCCAGCCACAATTGAGACTACAGCAAGACCTAAGTTTTGTACAGATTGCGCTCTAAAAAGATTATATTAATTTTATTTCTAGCACATTCTTTTAACATTATTTTGTTCTGACAATGAGATTGCTAATAAATAGATATTTACATTCCATAAGCAGTTCCAAGTTGATGCTCTGGTGTCACGAGAGCAATTAAAGGCCATAAACTACTGGCAAGCATGGAATAGGCCAATCCCATTAGAACCATACATACATAAGGGCTCAAATAGGTAAAAGCGAGCAAACCATGAGCAATGATAGTCACACAAATACTAATAAATACCCATGATACATTTTTGCCTGTTTTATCTACTAAATAACCTAAGAGAGGCGAAGCTATCGCTGATATTGAATAAACAAGAGAATTTACTGTATTTGCAGCGGATGGCTCATATTCATACTTTCGCTCGAAAAAAACTCTAAAACAAAATTAACAAAAATTAATCTTTTTATCTTGTATATATAATTATGTATGAAAGATTAAATAAGAGAATTAGTTTTTAAAATTAATTTTAATGCGATATTATTAATTTATATGGACTTTGGTCGCTAATGCGACTTAAAAGTTGTATCATCCAATAAGTGCTATCGAATACTTACTTTCCCAAAGCGATGAAAGGAAATATCGCGACGTAATAAGCAATGCAAATGAGTGCAACCAACCAAAAAATTGGCTTAAAATCCTTGACATCCTTTAGACTAACAACCTGTGGTTCCTGTCCTTCTCCTCGTCGGAGCAATCTCTCTGCTCGTTTATCCATGAAACCCAATGCACAGGCGCATATCATCGACATGACACAAGTAGTGGATGCGAGAAAGAGAACTACGCCGATACATTGTGGACCCGTATAATATTGAGATACGTAATTGTATACTGGTTCCATTACTAAGAAGTTCACGGTCGATCCTACTCGAGCAAAGCTCAATTGTAGCCCGAACACCATGTTTAATTCTTTGCCTTTGAACCAAAGGACCGCGTAACTATTTTGAGCGACTGCTAATGACTCTGCGCCGATTCTGCAGAAAAGAAATAATTATTAATTTGACGATCTTATAAAAGGACATAAAAACATTTCCAATAAAATAATATTGAAAACATACCCAAAGACGAATCGACCAAGCATCATTACCCAGAAAGCATCAACCATAGCGCCACTCGCAAAAATTATCTGGCCGATTAATGTTAGTGCCATGTATATCACCGTACCTAATCGAATTCCAAAGACACTATCCAACAAAAATCCACCAATGAAGCATAGAATGACATTCGGCCAAGAATAAATAGAATATAATAAAACAAATGTGCTAGTCGACATTTGCAAGTCAGTTTTAAAATTATCCTGCAATGCTCCAGGGTTATCAAAGCAAAAATATGAGCCTGAAATAAAAAACATATATTTATTGAAATTTTTATTAAAATCATAATGCTGACATCAAATAAATTTTATAAAAGATCTAGCGCTTCTCTTTTCAATTAAATAAATCACTCTATTTGCTAAAAGCTTTACTTTATTTTAATAAACGAAGATACCCTATCATATGTACATAGTTCGATTGTGTCATAGATTATAACATTGCTTATACAACATATGGCCAATATTTAAAAAAAATATGATAAACCGCACAAAGAGGACATTCATGATATGCCTTATCTAAGCAATGTCAAATTTTTCTCTGTATAATAGCAAGAAAACATAATATATAGAGAATATATAATAGTATGTTTAATAAGTATGCTTAAACAATTTCTATTTCAACTCATTATTCTCTTTTTATTGTCTTTCTATACATAAAATTTTGACTACTAAATTACAATTAAAATATTTCTTATAAAATAGAAGAAAGTATAATTAGAGTAGTGTGTTTTATAAATATAGATAAATTTTATTCAGAGATTTTAATATTAAATAAATACCACATGGATAGTGCAAAATTATTATATTAAATTATATTAAATTATATTAAAATTATATTAAATTATTACATTTGATAATGAAATGAAAAATGTTAAACAAATAAAATTCGAAAATCGTGCAAATGATCTTGTTTGAAATAAAATATATTTCTATATATTATATTATATTGTGTTTAATACCAGAAATTTTAATATTAACTAAGTTGTCCATAAATAGTGCGAAATATTATCATACTTGGCATTAAAAAATATCAACAGCATTGAAACAAATAGAATTCTAAAGTCAGATGACCACATTTTTGAAATAAAATACATTTCTATATATAAATATAAATCACGGAAATGAAGAACGCGACAATGTATCAGTCACGTGATGAGCAAACGAGACTCATCGATTATGCGTCTAGTTCGCCAAGTCGTCATAATTCACGATAACAATTCGCTCTTTGGCAGGTGACACCATTCTGGCGTGGCATTGATAGATAAAAACAAAGGACGCGTCATCTGATGTAAACAATTTCACGTTTTCCTTTACGTTAGGCCTGTACCGAATCCAAGCAGACACATAAGCGCCAGGCCCAGAAATCTGTAGAGCGCTTTTTTTGGACTGCAGCATCCCTGAAGGGCCGCTTCATCTTCGGATCGATCCAAATTGTCGCCGCCTGAGTTATCCTCCATGCTTCTCTCCATATCGTTAACGTTTATTATTATTGTTACCACAATATGTTTTGATTGTTATTCTTTAAGATGTATATTGTATTTTATAGCCTGAACAGCACGCGATCACTCCGCAGGTAATCGAGTCTAAATAAGAATAAATTTACGTCACGTCCTTTCCCCTTTCACATTATCACGCACATAATCTAGCGAATAAAAGGAATCCGATGATCGGCCACGATCGACGAAACGACGCCGATCGACTACTCTCACTGCATCGCGCGGCTGCTGCCGAGTGCTGTCATTGTTGACCGGTTAATCTGTCAGTTGGTGCGTCGGTATGCGTCATTCAACGAGATACACACAACGATATAGACCGCTAGACTCTCTCACACTTGGCAAAATATCCCTATTTGGTATATCAATCGAAGTACCAATCGGGACGAAGCAAATAACTAAAATTCAGTTATTTCTAACTTCCGTATTTTATTTTCCGGAAGTCTAAAAATATTTTTTATTTTTAACGTTTTCTATTTTGAATATTTTTTTATTTTTTGCAGAAAAAAATTTTTTTAACTGATCTTTTCTACATTAAGGATATAATATGATGTATAGTTTCTGCAAAAAGAGACTGGAATTGGAAATTCATACTTTCATCCATAAAAATGATGTTTTATATATATATATATACATATATGTATATATATGTATATATATGTATATATATATATATATATATATATGTATATATATATATATATGTATATATATATATATATA
>Ga0157364_1001382_pt1 | contig 20465 bp, 12 predicted proteins | sample AttsexASBM2_FD_111476 | JGI IMG/M metagenome (GOLD analysis project Ga0157364, IMG submission 111476) | Fungus gardens microbial communities from leaf cutter ant in Ribeirão Preto, State of São Paulo, Brazil - Atta sexdens ASBM2 | ecosystem: Host-associated > Fungi > Mycelium > Unclassified ...
ACACACACACACACACCCACACACACACACACACACACACACACACACACACACACACACACACACACACACACACACACACACACACACACACACACACACACACACACACACACACATTATTCTCAATCATCAAAAGTAAAATAATTCAACTTCGATTTAAGTCCACCTACTAAATAGTATACTTGTCCATAAAACTAAGTCCTTGCTTTAAGAGGTCGTGAGCCATAAGTTATAAGTGACGAGATATATTGGCCACAAAACTTATACTTATAAGCTGTAAGACTTGGGTTTTGCTCAATTCGCTCTAAAAAATGGTTAAGGCCTAAATCCGGATCTATAATATTTTAAGCCTTGAGCCATAAGAAATTGAAAGAATTGACCAATCACAGTTGAATGCGAGAAGAATAATCGACTATAACTCGTTCATTTCTTATGGGTTTAAATTTTGTAAGCTAAAGACTGCGCAAAAAATATTTTAAAGACAGAAATTATTATCACTTTCGACTTATGACTTAAGGCCTCTTAAAGCAAGGTTGTGGACTGAGACTAAGATTTTCAAAGAAATTATAATACGAGTAAAACATTAGGACACTTCTGGGCACTGCCAGTAGAACTCGAATCGAGGCCTGATGGTTTCTCCTACTAATAATAAGTAGCGACTATTATTGAGTCGCATAGCCTTTATGTGGATATTTTTTTTAATATCGTTTTCTTTTGGTTGCACTAATGCATATTAAAGCTGTTGTACACTGATTTAAATTGTAGAAGTAAAATTCAAATATTTCGAATCATAAAAGATTTTACTTAACAGCGCGATAAAATGTATTGAGAATTTCATGGTTTAATCTGTTTTTATACTTATATTAAATATACATTTTTATGTCAATTTGTATACGACGGTTTTAACATGCACTAATGCAGCCAAAAGAAAACACTATATTTTATTTATACAAAAATATTAAAAAATTAATATATATGTGCATCACAAGCTTATTAAGGTGCAATTAACGATATGTCATATCTGAAAAGTACAAAAAAATATGAAAATCTCATAGATTATTCTATTATTACACGTCTGAGTATTGTGTAAAATTTAAGTACAATTCTTTTATTGATTATTAATTTAAAAATTTAATTTTTTGATTTATCTTGATTGCTTATGTGAAACATTTTAATATTTAATTATAATGAAAAAATAATGTTAAAAATTAAATCAAATTTTTATACATATACTATAATATAAAGTAATAATAAATATTCGTGCAAAAGCTATTTGTTTTCACTTACATATTTAAAAGTTATTAACCTAAAACTGCAGCAATGGTTATTTTGCTATAAAACCATTATAATAAAATTATTTGCTATTTTTAAGTTCAGATATTTATTGTACATGTGTTTCATATTTTATGTTAAAACGCATTATATATAGGATATCTCTTAAAAAAACTAGTAATATTTTGATTAATTTACTTTAATATTTTTATATATTTGTAACAATAATATATAATGAGAAAATATTGTTGATTAAAGAAAAATTAGACGAAAAAAATTATTATTTCTATTAAAGATATAAATGACATTACTACTCTCTATTTCTTCCATTGATTAAATTATATACATACATGTATATTTATTTGTATATTTATTTGTACATTACTTACTTATCTCTTATCATTTATAGGAAAAAAGGATGATATATTATCACCTTCGAGTAGATTGATGTTAGGACAACCATGCAAATCTGGAACTGGGGCATTTTCTATTTTACCATCATTGTACAACATGTAAAATAATAAAATTCAATGTTCACATTGTAATTCGTAATTATATCTTGTATATTTGTAAGTTCATCATACATTTTAGCAACAAAATCCATAGAAATTTTTTCATTATTGAAAAATAATGCTACTTCAATATTTTTCAATTAAAATGCGTGTACAATACATAAACAATGCAAATTACTTTTTCTATTTAAATAGCCATTCTATATTATTTATGTAAAATAGTAATTATAGCTAATCCAGTATATCATTTTTACAGTTTTTAAGAATACAATATATTTTAACATTCGTGACGATTTATTTATTTATTTGTGTTTTTGGATCGTATTTTTTAATTTATCGTAATTTGCACCGGAAAAAGTCTCCAACTGAAAGCATTAATAATTTTATTTGATTAGTTATGAAATATAAATAACTAAATTACTTCACTATTTCTTTTTATAATATTAAAGCGAGAATTTTTAATATTTAGATAAATATTTTATTCGAATTTAATACATACCACTTTGCCTTCCTTTATAAAAACAAACGTAGGCATACTAGATATCTCATATTCAGCAGCAATATCTTCACATTCATCCACATCAACTTTAAGGAAAACAACATCCAACATTTCCTATATAAACAAATCAAGATATTCATGTTTTGAATTTCAATAAATCCAACTGAAACTTGATTTAATAAAAAAATTAATGTGATGTATATAAAACCTTTGATAATTCTTCAATCAATGGCCCAATCATCTTGCATGGTCCACACCATACAGCAAAGAAATCGATAATTACCAAATTATTGCCTGCGTCTTTAAGTTTAATCTTCAAGTCATCCTATTAAAAAAATGAATATCAAATCAATCCCTTTCTGATAAATACATATTAATTGATGTGAATAGAAAGTACATAAATTGAAAGAAATGCATTGTTTAAAGTATCATATGACAGAGTTAAATAAGATGAAAAGACGCGAGAGAAAAATTATAACTAAAATTACTATTCAATGATAATAATACACATATTTATTAAGTAAACGTAATCATACAAATAAAAATTGTAATACAAATGTTTATTCGTCTAATAGGAAGATACACAGATATCTCTACACACACACACACACACACACACACGCACACGCACACGCACGCACGCACACGCACGCACGCACGCACGCAAGTGTTAAGAAATTCAACCGACAACGCTTTTGTGGGTAGGTAAACTGAGTCGAAAAGTCCTCTACCATTTTGCAATTTTCGCAATAGTTCGCAATAGTAAGATATTAATTATTAAAAATTGCCGAATATTAATCTTGAATAATTTTTTTCTCAAATCAACATCAATTTTTACTAGTAGAGGACTTTTCGAATCAGTTTAGTCCGTTCTATCTGCCCGAATGTTGTAGATTGAATTTCCCAACACCCTGTATATCTACAGACTTTAATGAACTTTCATTAGAATAAATTTACATGGAAAAAAAGTTAGAAATACATCTTTTTAAGAAGGTTTCCTTTATCGTCGTAAAAAGATGATAAATTCAACATTATATCCATGTCAAGCTTCCATTGATTGGGCGGATGGCAATTTAAAATGAAAACTTAGGTAAAATTGTTTTCTTTACAAATTTTATATTTTTGTTATAACTTTTTAAGCATTTGAAGCATTTGAAGACTTATGTACATTTATATATATAACATTTTTTTCTTTTTTTAGCTCATAAATGTATTTATTTTAGCACATATCGACACGATTAAATATCTCATAAACTATCCATTTTTTTAATAATCGTATCTTAATACTTTTATACATAGAACAAGGAGATAAATCAATTGGTGTTGAGAAAACATGATTGCTTTAAAAAGATATGTACGAAAATGAATAATTTTTTAAATACAAGCAACTATGTATTTTCTTTACACCAATTGATTCATTTCGTTACTCTGGGCATATTAAGGTATTTGCAGTATTAAGGTACTATTATAAAAAAAAAAAAAATTAAAAGTTTATGAAGTACTTAACACTTCATGTCAATATATGCCGAACCAAAGTATAAAATAACTTGAAAACTTGATTTTTCGATTACTTTAATATTTTTATATGCGAAATAATTAGAGATTATATTATACAACAAAAAAAGATTATATAAATTTCAATTTAAAAAATAGTGAATTGTTCACGTGACCTTAAAAAATTGATAATTTTCAAAAATTAGTTTTATCAATATTTACGTCTTTTCAAATGTGAACTTGTATCTAAATCATTTTTCCATATTTTTCATATTTTCCGAGAAAATTGAGCCATTGAGCCGTTCGAAATGAGATACCGGAACTTTTTTGATAATCACAACAATTTGCCTTTGGCCGGTCGTCCTTGACTTGTCTTTCCATTTAGTGACACAAATCGCCACAAGTATTGTTCCGTCTTTGCTACTCACGAAATGCAAAAAGAAACATTTGACAACTTGTGTTACTAAATGGAAAGTAATTGTTAACAATATCTCGATGCGCGCCATTGCTTAGAAACTAACGATTCGTTACTTTTTTCGTTACTTTTTTGGACGTTAAAGTAAGAGTTAAAGTTTTCTTGTATTACACTTATATTAATCATAAAATCTGCGCTAATTATCTATATTAATATATTTATTTTTTAACATGTGTTTATCTTTAAGAAATTAAATTATACTCTACAACGTAAAGTATAATTAAAAATCTTTATTAAACATTGTCTTTCAACATTAATGATTATAAAAGTGTATTTTAATATTCACTGCCAATATTGAAAATATATAATTCATATTACATAAACATATATTACAGATTTTCAGTATTAGCAGCGAGTATTGAAATAGTCTAACAAGGCATAAAATATAAGACTACTTTTATTAATATAAAACATTTCTAGCCAATTACATATACACATAAAAATAATGCTATTTATTGAATAATTACAAAGATATATAATAAGGGATTGAAGTAACAACTGGTAAATTCAAGGTAGAATACCATTAAAGATAGAAAAAATAACGATTGTTATCGAAACAATAGGGTACCTTTCATTTAACGACACAAGTCGACATAATCATTATTGTGTCTTTCTTTTCGTGAGTGACAAAGGTAGAACGATACTTGTGTCGATTTGTATCATTAAATGGATTCACAGTAACGATACAAAGAAAGAAAAAAAAGAGGTAACGAATACTTTCCAACTTTGCTCATCGGCAAATGTGCTCAATTATTCAGGAAAAAGTAGGTATGTGACGCAACCACATTACACACATACACGTTATTTTACTACCTACTTCAATTCGATGATTCAAGTTTTTGCGATTAAATGGTGACGCAATTAAAATCGTTCACGATTGACGTAATATTGAACGAATCATCCATCTCCGCTTATAAGCGTTAAACATTCACAAGGTATGTTTCACGCTCGTTAACGCTTGCATCATTTCGTTCTTGTTTAACATTTGATGATAACAAGGATAAAATTATATCCGCGAGCGTAGCAAACGTAATTGAAAATGTGAAACGCACTTTAATTAAAGTCGTTTCGCTTGAATTCGCGCTTTCGTATTATAGTATAGTTTTAATAAAAAAAAAAAAACCCTCGCGTAATAACGCAATGCGGGATCGATTGTTTTCAAGGTCGAGAACTGAAATCGAAGTATATAGATTTCGCGAACAAGTATAATACGACAAATGTAATGTTTGGCATATTTATATGGTATACCTGCAGTTTGCAAGTACAGATTGTAATCATGTAGTTTTGACGAAGTAATCTAATCTTTTTGCTTTGTGATAAGGAAACGATGTTACACGTGTCGTTCGTTTTCCGTTGTTCGATTTCTAATTATTAATTTAATTTATAAATCTGAATTTTGATTAATTTTAGAAAGAAAAATCGATATAATCGTACAATATTACTTTGTCGGAGAACTGCAACATATATCATATCATTATTTCTTTAAATTGGTATTATACTTTTTTACTTTTCTCCCAGCTTCTGGCAACATTGCAGTTATAGGACGGAACACGGAACGCCGCCGCCGCCGCCGTTTGCTATGCGCGTGTATGTGACGTACGCAGAGTTACGCTCAAGGTTATCTTATCTCACACATCTGTATAAGCCACATTGATTGAGAATATACATTCTATTTCTCGCGGACACGGTTGATTAAATTCTTAATGTAGTAATACCAATATAATACTACTTACAGAATTCTGAATAAGAATAACCTCTCCTTCGTGACCCATTATTGTTAAATTAAAATCAGTGGCGAATTTCCTTTTAAAAGAGCAAGAGCGTTACCGAACGTTACCAAGCGTTACTGGTTACTACTAACGATCGCTGCTGACGCTCATTGACTATTGCTGACGTCTGACGTTAAAGGTGCATTCTCATGTGGCCGATGGCGAAGGAAAACTGGGGTTGAGACATTTTAACTTCACACTCCACTCCATCACAATCAAAGCAGTATTAAAAAAATCCGCATTCAAATGTCCGTTGTTCTATAGTATATGTAAGGCTCTGCGCACAATAGAAGGAATTAGGAATAAAGAATAAACGATTTCAACCTTTCAGAAACCAATGTATCCGATTTCTGATAGGTTAAAATCGGAATTTACTCTTTATTCCTTCTATTGTGCGCGCAGGGTTTAACGCAATTATAGTATTTCCCTAGCTTTTCGTATACGTTTCAAGAATAAAGGCACCTAGACTACGTTCCAAAACTTCCTCTCCGAGAAAAATTTTACTTGAAATATATAGTAAACGTAACGTATATTATAGCATTTAGAGTAAAATCTTCCTCGGAGAGGAAGTTTTGGAACATAGCCCTATTCTGTAAGATTCGTTAAGACAGTAATGACATCGTTGCGCAGCTTTTACTATAAAATATCAGCACAACGATGATGTTAATAAGTCTGTTCGACTTGATTACACCTTTTACACTTGGCATCTCCACTTTCTTTCTTTTCAGCGTCAAATATATAGCTATCTCATTTTAAGTGTAAAATGTAAGCAAGTTGAATAGACCAATAGTCTTAATGAGTTACAGAATAGGGTCACAGTGCTCCTATTCCACTGAATTATAACAATTATACAACTGGAAAAACATACACTGCCGTGCTAATGCATTAGTTGAAAGAATGTGGAAAACGTGGACGAGATAGCACGAAGTAGTTTAACGGGTATCTTTCTCTTTTTAACTATATGCGCATGCGCATAACGTAACGTTACATTCATACTCAAAAATTAAATTCATTTCCTTTTTTTTTTAATCTTATATCTAGCTGACATGACTCTTATATCAATATATTACAATTATTATCTCCATCTGATATATATCTATGTAATTTATTTTATTCATACAATGCTTTTGTTTTAAATCATTCATCACATATCTATCCTTATTTACTGGTACTTAAAAACTTGACTGTACGACAAAGAGAGGTATACCCGCGATTTACTGACTCTTTCGGCAAGGAAACTTGACAGAAAAATAACAATAAAGGGTAAAAAACAGCAGAATTCAATTCTCTACTTTAAAAACAAATTCTCTACTTCAAAAATAACCAAATTATATATAAGGAAATAATTTAAAGTACAGTTTTTAAAATACAGATTTTGTGTTTGTAAAACAGAGAATATGATTATGAATTATGATATTAAAAACAATTACCCTTTTATATTAATTAAAATTTAGATCTAACATTTTTTAAGCAGCTTTTTTTGCCAGATTCTTTTATTTCGAACAAAAATGTGTTGAATGAATCTGATTTCATCAAAATTAGAGGTACAGTCCGTACTCTAAATAACCATTAAATTTACATTATAAATTACCATATTTATCTTTTTACAAATTATAAACTAGATTAATTTCAAACATTATTTTAGACAGTTTAAGACAAATAAACATTAAGCACTGCCTTTGCATTTTATTTATAGTTATTTATAATTGTTAAGAACTACTGGTAATTCTTCAGACGATAATTCCTCGCATCTATAATTTTGCATTGCCTGTACAGATTTTTCAGAGGGACATATTCTATTAATCTCTGAAATCAGCTCTGATGTTGGTTTTAATGTCATACGATTAGCAAATGTATCTTGTAGAAGCATTTGATTATCTAGTAATTTATTTATGACTGTATCACTTGTATCAATAGAATGAGCTGGACCATAATCTGGCCTCTTTGGTTTTTCTTCTGTAATATAAATAGAATAATAAGAGAAAAATCATTAAACTTTAAAAGAAATAAAAAAGTTTTATACATATATAATTATAAACTTTACGTTTTAATATATCACATGCCACATAATCAGCAGCTCTAAATAGCTCTGCTTTTATAAGAAGTTCTTGTAATAATTTTAATGTTGGTCTTTTTTTCTCCATAGTACTCCACTCATCCAAAAATATTTGAGCTGCGTTGCGTTTATCGCTATTTGCCATTTGTTCAATGATGCTAATCAATGGAATGATTACAATGATGTATTATAATGTAATAATTAAAATAATTATTATTTTTAATAATAATCTTAAGAAAAATATAATGCATTTAATTTCTAAAAATCTTTTCATAATGCTAACAAAAAAATACACTGAAAAAAATACACTGAAGTATCTTTCGATTTCGATGGACTTTTAATATAGACATCTGATTTACTACTGTACAATGTAGTATACTGAATAATTTGATAAAAAATTATCTAAACTTGATATCTATTAAAATCTTATAAATACCTTATAAGTTACCTGATATGATCACTACTAAATTTGGGAATATTTCCTTCTTTAAGGACAATAGACATTAGTTTTTTCCACGAATCAGAAATGCTTAATATACTTGCTAAAGTATATAATTCAGCAGGCTTCAATTTTCGTATTTCCATATCCAAATGTGCTTTATAAGACATTTTCAGCGATAATATATAAACAATATAAAACAAATTTTAACCGAAATTATAGAGGTTATTTTTAGATATTTACTGTAAATGGTCGCGTTCAATACGCGAGTATTGAAACGAGTAGACTCAATCACCTGCAACGCAACAAACCTCTTCTAGTGGCGTAAAAAATATTTTTTACATCATTACGCTCGTATCGCCCAGCTGATTGGTTACTGCTTCCGTGAGTTCCGCTCACTTCCGCTACTTGACGCTTGACGTTTGCATGTGAATGCTTAATAATACCTGCATGCTTAAATGTGATAGCTACTGATCTGGATCGCTATACCATCGACTGATGGCATTGATCGCGATGTCGTAAATCGTCCATCGTCCCCGATTGGCAATTTGGCATCCTTGATTTTTATGCTGTACATATATGCATTGCAGTGATGCGAATTATTCCCATATGGGAATGTTCGTGCGCATGCGTAAGCTGCCTTTACAGTTTCATATTGGCTGCTTTCACATCGTATCGGCGATACGCATGCGCACAAACATTCCCGTGTGAGAATAATTCCCACGACAGCGCATCACTGATGCATTGTATAATCGATGGTAGTTGTCAGTACCAGTATTGCACATCATTGCCTGATAAGTGTCTTTTGTTAATTCGAACGAAATCTCGGTATTTGATCGAGTAATACTGTAATCTGTATCTTTTTTAATTAAGGGAATTGATATTAAAAATGGTAAGTATTCAATTAATTATCGGTACATTGTGCTTCGATACTTCTACTTTAATCATCATTGTAAAGAAGTTTACAAAACTACTAATTTTTATAGTTATGTACATAGTAATGTAGAAATACACAACTATTAAAGACATAGAGAAAAAGTCTAGTAATCTAACCATATGAAAAATGTATGTAACGTTGCTCATTGTTTAGAATAATATTTAATGATTAACATATACAATCACTTGTATTAAATGCTTTTAAATCATGTAAATGATTTTTATTAATTTGATTATTGAATATGTTTCTTAGTTCCGCAATCAGTACGATAGTGATGTAACAGTATGGAGTCCACAAGGACGACTACATCAAGTGGAATATGCTATGGAAGCTGTAAAACTAGGATCAGCTACTGTAGGTCTTAAGAGTAAAACACACGCTGTTCTTATTGCACTGAAAAGAGCATCGTCGGAATTATCAGCTCATCAGAAAAAAATCATACCGATAGACAAACACATGGGAATTAGTATCTCAGGTTTAACTGCTGATGCAAGAATATTGAGGTACTTTGTGTTTTCTCATTCCATTCTCCATTTCGATTAAAAGATACAATATCCTTGTACGTAATAAGATGTCCATTTTAATTATGTCTTAATCCTTTCTCTGTAGTAAAGTTTGCCACCACTATGTTATATTTATTATATTTTGTCATGAATAACATCTGTTATCTTGTTATATTATGCAATTTTATTGATTTCTCCTGTTTAAGTTATTTCAAATTATTAATGTTTTCAATAAAAATATTAATATTTTAAGCACAAGTATTTTTAATATGTATATAAAAGTAATTAATTTTTAATTTTATTTGTATCTATCTTGATTGTACCTTGTAATGCTTGTTGCTATGCTATGATAGTTTTAATGATCACTACAGCCTAGATATAGGTTTGTGCATGAGAGAAAAAAGGATTCTCTACATAGAAGTCATAGATTCCACAACCATCTACAACTTCTATATAGAGGACCCTTTAAGAATACAAAGTGTTTTAATAAGCGTAATGATGATTAAAAGCAAATTATTTTTCACAGCCGTTATATGCGAACTGAATGCCTGAATTACAAGTATGCTCATGATCATGCGTTACCTGTAAGTCGTCTGATTACATCTCTGGGAAATAAAATGCAAACGTGCACGCAAAGATATGATCGGCGCCCATACGGCGTCGGTTTACTCGTAGCTGGATATGATGTGAGAATTTATTGAAAATAGTGTATAATTCAGTATATGCTAAACATGTTTCTCTAATAAGTCGCTTCCTAGGACAAAGGACCGCATATATATCAGACATGTCCATCTGCAAATTACTTTGATTGTAAAGCGATGGCTATAGGCGCACGTTCCCAAAGCGCAAGGACATATTTAGAAAAACACCTAAATGAATTCTTGTCGTGCGACCTTGACGAATTAGTCAAGCATGGTCTTAGAGCATTACGTGACACTTTACCTAACGAAGTTGATTTATCAGTAAAGGTAAGTACTTGACTAACTCATATATTATTAAAATAGGTTTCCGGAATGAAGTATATCATTGTTATCTCATGCTCCTTCATACGATTTACGATCTTTAATTTTTCAATAACTTTATAAAATGAAGGCTTCAAATGGAATGAGGATTGGGATCAAATCTAGGACTCATAGATTGAGTCAATTGTTCTCATGCAACGCCATATGTCATTCCATGATCTGGCAATTAACTGATTTATACAATTCCAAGTCCAATTTTAGTCTATCATTGCTTTTATCTTTACAGGGCAAGATTCAAAGATATGCTCAGACAAAAATTATATGGCTTATCAGAGCACAAATAGTGTAAAATCAATTTTCGAAAAAATCGATTTTTGATGGTTATATAAAAATCATAGCTATACATTTTTTTTTAGTATGATTCCTCCAATTACTCTGTTCATCAAATTACTAAGGCATTTAAAGATATCGAAAAATTAATAGTTTATGAAATATCTATTTTGGCACATTTTGACATAAAATATTTTGTAAACTATTCAGTTCTCGATAATTCTACGCGTTAATACTTTTGTGCATAGAATAATGAGATCAATTTATATGAAGAAAAACATACATATACAAGATATATATCCGAAATTCGAGGGTAATATTATTACAGCGTGAAACTTTGTGAAAAATTAAGTAATAAAAGTGTAAGCTACTTGTTTTCCATAAAGTAATTTTTTCAAGTATAAACGTTTAAAATTTAAAATTTTATTAATCATAAGTCTTAATTAAAAAAGTCTATCCGTAATGACGTGCATGCAACGGCAATGATTACGTTTACACCTTTAATTGGGTTTAATGACATACATAGTTATGAAACTGTCCAGTTATAGCTATTTCACTGAAGAATGGGATGACTGTGATTGGCCAGATTTTCCAACTGTGGATGTTATCAAACCCGATTAAGTGGTCAAAGATCATGTTTACATGATTTTTCATAGGTTATACTTCAAAAATTATTTGATCTCTCGACATTTCCACATTAGAATTTTTTTTACTCCAGAATATACTAGTGATACATGGTGTAGTGATATACTGCGTATTGTGATATACTACGTACTGCATATTGTCATATACGTATGTGCAGTATATTGTAAAATATCTGCTATAAGAATCTTATACTTAATTCTAAGAATCAATTTTGATTTCAAAAGGGAACATTAAATCTTGCTTATGTTTCAGAATGTATCAATTGGGATAGTAGGAAAGGATTATGATTTCACTATTCTCAATGAAACCACGACAGCTAGTTTCTTGTCCCAGATTGAAGGAGATGATAAACGTGGAAGACCTACTGAACCAGCTGTGCAAGAAGACAAACCTCCGCAAGATGACAAACCTCCGCAAGATCCGCCAACCGACGAAGGTCCTCAAGATCCTCAAGTCTCCATCGCCATGGACACAGATTAAATTATATATAAATATATATAAACTTTAAACTTTATATGCATTCAATTTATATATAAATCTGCATTTTCTGATTAAATATCTCAATTTTTTCGTAAATCTACTACATGAAGAACATCAGTTTATATAACAGTAATATATTTTGTTATTCGGATCATTTTATCATTAGATTGTGATGATTTCTTTTCGTGATGTTTTCGAATTCATTATTTATATTGATTTCCTATTTTGTATCTCGATTAAACATCTATCTACACTTAAACATTTATTTTTCATTCACGATGTAACATGGTCATCAATTTGCTGTTTCTTCCGTTGTTTTAATATATTTGTTAAAAAGTATTCTCCGGCTTTATAAGATGACCGAACTAATGGTCCACTGGCAGTATACAAGAAGCCTAGTTGATTCCCTACATTTTCCCACGCTTTAAATTTCTCAGGTGTTACATACTCAATGACTCTTAAGTGTCTTTTAGTAGGTTGCATGTACTGTCCCAATGTTATAGCATCCACATCAGCATCCTTTAGATCTTGCATAGTTTGTTCGATTTCCTGGTCAGTTTCACCTAGCCCCAGCATTATCGACGATTTCGTAATCAAATCAGGATTTAACTTTTTAGCTGCTTTTAACACAGCCAATGATTGTCTGTATATAGTAAACGACAAATTAATTCGAATTAACAAATGTAAGTATTGTATTATTAATAAATATCTATTTATGTATTATATATGGATATATATATATACAGGGTGTTTTTTAAAGTCCACTCACGAATCATATAGCGCTATTTCTGATGAAAGCGCTATTTCTGAGTCAAAAAGTCCTTAACAATTTTGCAATTTTCACAATAGTTGATGGAATAATATTAATTTCTAAAGATTGCCGATCTGAATTGAAAATGAACCGATCTTTCGCAGCTTATTAAAATGTCTCATCGTCAATGACTCGCCAATTCAGCACTCTTCTGTTTTCAAATCATCACGCATATTCTCGCACCGCCTTTCTAGCATTACTGTCGCAAACTATACAAAAATTATGTCAGCGTTAGAATATTATGTATGCCCACGTATTGTGACGGGAGTAATTTACTCAATGGTTTTTGATGAGTAACTGACGAATTTATAGGAGGGATAAACAAAAATGTTTTTATCAGAAAAAACGAAATATCGTTTTGATGTACGACTTCAGCGATAATGCTTCAGAGACAGAGTGTCGATTTCCAAACAGAAGAGAATGCCGGATCGACGAATCATTACGTTGACCAGATCAGTTGGTGATATACGCTGTCTATATAAGATGCAATGCGTGCATTGCTGCAAAAAGCCAACATTTTGAATAATGTTTGCATTAAGCAAGTGACAACGTGAATAAATAAGTGTGAATGAACAAGTAATAAATAAGTACAAAAATCAAAACATTTTGTCTCTTTCTGTAATTTTCTCTAAAACGAGCTTTAGATATTTCTAAAAGACTTTCTTTTTAGTTTATCGATTTTCTACATGCTTCCGAGATTTGATCATTTAATAAATTCAGGAAATATATATATGTAAGTATTATAAATATAACTTATATAAATATAACTTATATATATATAAGTATTATAAATGGTACATTATACATACCTATATCGAGCGCGCATATCACGAACAAAGGGAGTTAAACGCTCTACTGTTTCGATATTATGTGCAAACACATCCAAATTAGAATTTACAATCGTAGCAATGCAATTTTCATCACCTCTGAAATCTGGTACCAAGCATTCCACTAATATATTGCTCCTATGAATAAAACGAATCTAGTAATTAGTGTTCAAATCATATAGCATTGTAGAAATACTTCATGTTTCTACAATGCTATATGATTTGAACACTAATTACTAGATTCGTTTTATTAAATAAAAAAAATAACTATGATAAAATACCTCTTTTTTATTTCCTTAACAGTAGATGCAATATGGTTAGCTCCACCATCCTTTAAATCTGAAATAATAAATGAATGAATGTTTTCTGTTTGATTCATGACATCTTAATGACCGGCTCAGACTTTTGCATAACGCATAGTACATAAAAATCAACCAATTAAAATTTCTTTTCCGTGAAGTGAAAGTCGCGGCCTTTAAGATCTTAAATATAAAATCCGACTATGAATACCGGCCTAAAATAGTACAATTTAATTTTATAGTCAATACTGGTTGCGTTCAGCAGAATATAATATTTTGCAATTGTTGAAGGTTTTCTTCGTGTTGATTGGAGATTATACTTTTTTAGATCTGCAGATATAACCCAATCCAGGGGAAGAAAACAGTTGCAAAATAAATATTCTGTCGAACACAACCATTAATTTATAACTAACCATCACGATCTACGGATGTTAAAACAATATAATCCAAATTCCAGGCAGCTACTGCGCTAGCAGTATTGATGGGCTCCTCTACATCCAACGGCGGTGGTTTACGTGCAGTTTTGACAGAGCAAAAACGGCAGCCACGAGTGCACGTGTCTCCCATTAACTAAGAGAATAAAGAATGTATATCAATTGGACACAAGCCAATAGCGTACCACCAATCGTTAGAAAAAAAAAATAAGGAAAAACTTATGCAGAAGTCGCTATTGATTGATGTTCACACGGTATCCTTAATCGGATTTAATGACATCTGTAATTACGAAATTGGCTAATTATAGTTCCGAAGAATGGAACGACTGATTGGTTAATTTCATAATTATGGATGTTATTAAACTCGATTAAGGGTACCATGTAAATGTAGTCATTATTGACTGACAGCGGGCAATTGCTACAGTGTGCAAGTAAACCACTCCCAAGAATCAACCTATTAGTTTGGCACAAGAATTCGGACTGAATGAAATTTTGATATGATTGATCAATTTCTTAAGGTTTGAGGCTACTATAGCTATTGTGTTTGCGGGATTAAGGCTTAACTGTACACTGCGTTTGCGGAATAATCTCTTTCACCACTCACAATTATGCTAACCGACGATTACATGAGTCACTGAGAACACGCCTCGTATAATCGCCAGTTAGTTTAACTGAGGTTGGTGAAAGAAACTTTGAAATTAAGATTGAAGATTGTTCAATCACACTGTAAATTGTAACCAACAGCAGTTAAGATTGAGATATTTAGTAAGAGTGTGGAACAGGGAGGTTCTCGGATCTCTCTGTTTTGCAGCCAATTAATAGGCTTGAAAAGGCCTTGTCGATCGCTACATGAAATATCAGATCACACTGTAAACACAGTAATAAACTTTAAAAAATTGATTGCTCATAGTCGAATATGAAAAGAATAATTGGCTATGATTCCCATCGATCCCCTGAGGCTGGAATCAGATTAGGCATGGAAGATTGATTATTTGTATCAATCGACTCAAGCAGGTTTGTACCAATCTGGATTGGATTATTAATGATGTTGTGTTTTCCTATTGATAGAACACATGTAACATCAATCAATAGCAATTTAGTGATAAATAGAACAATATCCAATCTAAATCAGTGCAAATTCGCTTTGATAAAAAAATGCTACAAGATTGAAGATTGAAAGATTGATCAATTGAATAATATATGTATAAGAGCTAAAATTTGTCCTCATTGATCAAATCTCAATTTTTCATGCAATTCACTTAATCAGGATGAAGAGCATTGATGTCCTTTGTTTATTATACAGACCATAATAGTGGCTGTTGCTGTACCATGAGTGCTTCCACCCCAGCATTCCCCGATGTTAGGACACCTAGCTTCTTCGCAAACCGTACTTAGTCGTAATTGCCTCAGTTGCGCCTTTATCTTACTGTAACTCTTTCCCACAGGTATCTCTGTTTTCAGCCATGGCGGCAGTTTCAGCCGTCCTGACTCACCTATCTCTAATTTTAACTTGCCATTATATTCTTTAACATTGTTTTTGAGAAAGTCGTCAAATTGTGGACCTTTCGCTAGTTTCTCGGAGAATCCTTTGTTAGTCTCTGTTGAAGCTTGCGCACACTGAAATATTATAGTTTCGTTAGAACCATTTCAGATATGAATATTTACATAATTCAATATTGCGATGACTAGAGTTTAAGATTAGCTAGAAATATCTGAACACATTCCGGAAGTGAAATAAATTGTTGAAATTTACTGCCGGGTAAAAGTGGCAACTGAAGATGCATTTGGAATTTCTGGTCTTGATTGTTCGTAACATGTTTCTAGTGTATATAAATGATCTTCCTATTCGACAACAATGATTTTCGCTCCGTCGTCAGAGCTAATTATCGATCAGTACATTTACGTTTTTACGGTGAAAAATCATATATCAGCTATAAAGAAGAGACGATTAGAAACGATTCATATAACGTTTTTCAAGAATTTTATCAAGAATGTGTTTTTACTCAAAGATTTTACCTTTCTCACTGATTTCGATGAAATTATGCTCATTCGCGTTTTTGCGCATAATGAACGACTTTAACAGAAAAAAGTATTGCTCTGTCCTATAAACCGAGATAATAAGCGTTAAAGTTGACGACTATTCAGGTTAGGAAATCTGTCACAGTCATGCAACGATAGATCTATCGCGTTGCTTTGCACTTTTGGCTTGCATTCGACATCTTCGCTTTCTCTCTTCTCAAGGCGAAATACGTATTCTATCTCATTTTAAGTGCAGAAATATTTGGGAATTTCATGCAACGCGAATAGACTTATTGAGCGTATTCAGATAAGCAGATAAGATAACCACTCACTGAATGCTCAGTTAACATATTAACAGTTTTTATTTGCTGAATACGACAGACCCATGGCCTATAATACGACAATAATCTGAAAAAGTTCACACCCAGTGTGCATTAGCATGCACTTAGTGCAATCTTCATTTGCCCCGAATTTAATCGGAGTATTAATCGGAGTTGGTAATGATGAAGCTCTTGATGAGGAGCGTATTAACTAGTAACTTTCCATTAAATTATCTTATTTTTAGTAATGTATTTAAAGAATGATGTACTAAACCGGTAAAATATGCATCAAAATGATTAATTAAATACTCATATCATATATATGTTTACACGTATCGCTAAAATTGAGATAATTCAATAGAAAGTTACTAGTTATAATACCCGTATAGTATTCTGTATTAAGTGCACGATGTAAACTAGGCCTTATATACATATGTAATACATACATATACACACACATATATATATATATATACATATGTATATATATATATATATATATATATGAGCATGCGCCGCACCCCCAATCGTGACATGACAGTCATATGATTTTAGAAGAGGACGTGCATCGATAGCTAGTTTGGCATAGGATTTTTACGTCAACATCCTTGAGGAAATTTGTATTTCGAAATGAAGGGGTGCCTATTCAATATCGATGGCGGTTACCTGGAGGGTTTGTGTCGTGGTTTCAAATGTGGCATACTTCAACAGAGCGATTACTTGAATCTAGTCCAATGCGAAACACTTGAAGGTACTTGTTCAATTCACTTGGTCGTTTGACAAATGTAATTTTTTCAGAATGTTTTAAACGTATATTTAATTAAAAAAGATATTTGATATTTTTACACTTTGTAAAAAATATAATTTCAAGAATATTAAAAAAGAGGATCTAAAATCTTTATTAAAAATCGATTCGATGAAAAATCAATTTTCATTCGATTTATTCTTCTTTAATAAATTTATTCTTTCTTTTCGCTTAAACTAATCGATTGTCTATTTAGATTTAAAGCTACACTTGGCTGGTACAGATTATGGCAGTTTTTTGGCCAACGAGCCATCTCCGCTTTCTGTTAGCGTGATCGATGACAAGTTGAGGGAGAAACTGGTTGTGGAATTTCAGCATATGCGCAATCATTCCGTTGAGCCTCTGTCTCAATTTTTGGATTTTATCACTTACAGTTACATGATCGACAACATCATTTTGTTAATTACCGGTACTTTGCATCAACGGCCTATTTCAGAATTGATCCCAAAATGTCATCCACTTGGCAGCTTTGAGCAAATGGAAGCGATTCATGTTGCTGCCACACCTGCCGAGTTATACAATGCAGTACTGGTAGATACACCTTTAGGTATTGGAATTATATTTCTCATTTATATACCATATTATTCTTTATCCTATCATGTTGTATACATATAGATATATGAGCATTACACAATATAAGTTATCTTTTTGAACTATAAGTAACAATTATATCTTGTTGTAGCACCTTTTTTTGTGGATTGTATTTCTGAACAAGATTTAGATGAGATGAATATCGAAATAATACGAAACACGCTCTATAAGGCATATCTGGAAGCGTTTTATAAATTTTGTAAAGAACTTGGTGGTACAACTGCAGATACTATGTGTGAAATACTTGCCGTAAGATATTGTTCCAATAAAATGAGACTATTACTTTATAAAATTATACTCCATTTTCATCTTTATATTATAGTTTGAAGCAGATAGAAGAGCGATTATTATAACCATCAATTCATTTGGCACTGAATTAGGTAAAGATGACCGTGCAAAATTATATCCACGCTGTGGACGTTTGAATCCAGATGGACTGGCAGCCTTAGCAAGAGCTGATGATTATGAACAAGTGAAAGCTGTAGCAGAGTATTATGCCGTGAGTAAAAATTTAAATACATAATTTAATTAGCTGTTTAGGTACTTTTACATACAAGTATCAAGCGTTAGAGCGTGCGCAATGATTTATTCAATGATTTTACTGAAATGTATTGGCTCATTTAATAATTAAATTCAATGTGTCAACACATCTACTAGTGGAATTATGTAGTTTACATATAATGTAAATAGCTATAAATTTTCAGTGTTATATGTGATGATTGTATATCAAAATCAGGGCTGTATTTAAAATATTTTTATTTAGAAAACGGTAAGACAATTGTATTTTGTATTTTGCATTTTATAGAAGTATAAAAGTATTTTATACTTTGTGTTTCAGTTTAATAATAACGAAAGATTGAAAGTATCTTGTATTTCAAATACTAAGATTGACAATCAATCTTATTACATATTTGAATTATATATAAAATAGAAAAAACTTTCAATCCTTCGATTTTAAATACAAAATACGTAATACTTTCTTAATACTTTCTTAATACTTTCTTAATACTTTCTTAATACTTTACTTTCGTAATACTTACTTGTGCCCCGCTGAAATACAAAATACACTAGTATTGCAAATACTGTGTTTTAGATTTTAAAAAAGTATCTATTTCCAATATATGCCCAGCTCTGATCAGATCTGTCGCAATTTATCATTTTACATTAAAAAGCTGGAATCAGGAGATTTAGAATTGCGCATAATAAATTTTTGCACAGATGTTCGACGCTTGATGCTGCCATCAGTGTAATGGCATCAAAATAAACTTTTATTTCTGCAATTGCATAGTATTAGCATTTTGTTTTTCTTTTCTATTTTACTTTCTATATGTCGCATGTATGAAAGACGCAAGTCATTTAAAGTTAGAGGTTCCACTTAAAGTGGAATATATCCAAGTGTTTCAGATCATCCTATTTAAAAACGAGAGAAATGGTTATTTTGAAAAATATTTCAGGCAAAAGTTGTTGGGAATCAAGTAATGCATTCCCATTAAAAAATTCAAATCGACCTCGATATGATCTTTACGACGCCACTCAAGGTCAATCGCATATGTCCATATAATGCATTACTTGAACTCCAACAACTTTTATCTTAAACTTGAATATTTTAAGAATATTTTAATTTCTACTGAATGGATAAAAATGGACTAACCTGTATACTTATATGTAATTACAATTATAATATTTAAATAGGAATACAGCGCCTTATTTGAAGGCGCGGGTAATAATCCTGGTGATAAGACTTTGGAAGACAAATTCTTCGAACATGAGGCAAGTGCATTTATTGTAATATAAAAAAATATTCATAATATGCAAATTAATAATTTAATATTAATTTAGACACATACATATTTTATATATATATATATATATATATATATATATATATATATATATATATATATATATATATATATATATTTTTATTTTTTTTTTTTATATATATATTTTCTTTTTTATGTGCCTACATTCTTTTTACACTAT
>Ga0157364_1001383_pt1 | contig 20456 bp, 9 predicted proteins | sample AttsexASBM2_FD_111476 | JGI IMG/M metagenome (GOLD analysis project Ga0157364, IMG submission 111476) | Fungus gardens microbial communities from leaf cutter ant in Ribeirão Preto, State of São Paulo, Brazil - Atta sexdens ASBM2 | ecosystem: Host-associated > Fungi > Mycelium > Unclassified ...
ATCACATTATAAGCTATATTATATGTGAAAATTAAATCATTTCATCAGAACTCAATAATTAATATTTTACAAATAAAAATATGAATCTGTAAAATTTAATCGCTTCCAAAGCATTTTATTTTATTTAAAAATGCTACGTGATAAAAAAGATAGAAAACGAAAAAAATGTGAATGTAAATTAATAGTTTCTTAAACTATTTCCTTCATCAGATATAAACTGTATAGTAATCTTAAGAAAGAAATGGGAAAAAAAATAAAAATGTCCATAAAACAAAGCAGAGTTTTGCGTTGTCGTAGTGGTAAGGGACTTGATTATTTAAAGAAAAATACGTCTGTTTAGCTAATAATTATTACAAAATACACGTAGATAAAGGAGGCAATCCTAGAGATTGAAGTTAAAAAAAATATGTATGTATATAACATAAATCTATAACTTGATTTAATTCCAAATTCTATAGTGCAGATAAATTCTTTACATGTATATAAATATTGGTTTGTTCGGAATTCATAGTGTTCAATCGATATTGTCATCGATTCTTAGCGATCATCATTTTTTTAAATACTGTTTATACATGTATTTTATAATATTACCATTCAGAAAAATATAAAGCATAAGCAGTAAGCGCGAATTGTACTTTTTTATAATCACAATAAAGTATGTATATAAACATTTTTTTTACTATCATTATATATTTATATATATTTTTTAATGTAAATGTGTGTGTGTGTGTGTGTGTGTGTGTGTGTGTGTGTGTGTGTGTGTGTTTAAAATCACAGTAAAGATCACAAGGCAATATAAGCAAATTCAAAATTTACTTCTATTTTTGTGTATCATAGTCTTAAAAGACAAAAAGTCCTGAGTATCATTTCAAAGCAAAAGCATCAAAATTGTTGAATTTGTACTCGTTTAATGACGTTCAAAAGATGTAAAATAAGAAAGAGCATTTTCGGCATTTAATATTTTTTTTTTTACTATTGCCAGTGTAAAAATATTGCATAGTTTAAAAAGATATATGCTACTTATATGGATATCGATAAAAGCATCACACATAATTTTCTTATTTCAAACCAATTTTTTCTGGAAGATACAAAATGTCTTACCAAATTATCTATTATCGAAAAAAATCATTATAAAAAAGTATTATTTTGTATAAACACATTACTTTAAAACTTTTCTCAAATTTCACTACAAATTTTTAGAACAATCCAATATTTTATATGTAAAAAAAAAATATATATACATATATTTATATATATGTACACGTAAAATATATATGTAAATATATATGTAAATATACAATACATATATACATATGTAATATGTGCATATATATATACATGTAAATTAAAAGATCTCATCACTCCGACATTGACGGAGGAGGTGGTGGTGGAGGCGGCGGAGGTGGTGGTCCACTCGGCAGGGGAGGAGGTGACGGTGGTGGATGAAGAGGCGGTGGAGGCAACAATTGTGTATCTTCCTGCCGGGTGGACGCAGCCGATTGTACGATATTTTGATTCTGATAAAGTTGATTTGGGAGTAATGATGGCGGTGGCACCGACGTATTGATGGTACCGTCCGGCGTCATTATTAGATTATTTCCTGTCGGATACATCGAGTATTGGGATTGTTGATGAAATTGTTGATAGTACTGCTGATAGGCGGGATCGTATACGTACCCGGTGGGTGTATTAAATATTGATGTATGATAATTAGTATAAAAATAAGAATCTATGCCCTGGTCAGCTTGACCAGTCCCTCTCGCGTATCCGCCGACATCGCCGCGAATAGCCGGGGGATGATGGGAATTATAAGGGGCTTGATGATGTTGATGACCGCGATTACCGTGGCTACCGCGGCCATTACCATAAATCTCCCGCTGGTAGTGACCACCAGCGTTACCGCGCTGACCGGCAACTGCATGATGTAGTGGTGGTCCGCGACCGCCGTGATGCTGACGGACGCCTCTTCCACGTACCTTATTATTGCTGCCGGAGTTATAGTGTCTGCCATTCTGCCGTTCTCCGGGTCGGTGGCCCTGGCCATAACCCGTTGCAGGTATCATCACTGCTTGCTTCTTCGTGGGAAGGCCACTGCTGCCCGAGCTGTCGCCGATCATCTCGACTCGCTCGCGTTTCCGACTCGTAGTTTCGTTCGCGGATGATTCAGAAAGCTGCAGATACGAGGATCCGCTTGAGCCGTTCGATGACGACGATGGCGGCGGCTGCGACTGCGCGGAACTCCTCGAGATGCCGAGATCAGTACGTATCTTGATTTTTAATGGACCTTGCATCGGTGGCTGTGCAGGAGATGAACTTGGTACACTATCGGTACCCTTGAGTCGTTCCTTGGGAATCTTGATTTTTAGGACCGTGCTCTGTGCCGATATAGTTTTGTCCGACGTACCGGGACCTCCGCCGATCACAGTCGGCGATGCTTCCATGCCAAGATTCAGTTTGTCCTTAGGAATTGTAATTTTAATGGGCGCCGCCGCTGGCGTCTCCTCGCTTTTTTCCTTGTCTTTTTTCTCACGATGTTTCTCTTTACCCTTTCCCTTGTGTTTATGCTTATTATGCTTATTATCCTTACTCTTGTCCTTGCGTTTGTGTTTTTCTTTCTTTTTCTTCTTTTCACTCTTATGATGCTCCGACCGTTTCTCTTCGACTGGAGGAACAATCGTTACCGTGGAAGCTGCTGGCACTGCCAATTCCACCATATTATTATTACTTGGCAGCGTCATCGATACATTATCGGAGAGAACACTGATATCTACGGTCGAAGCTATCGGCGAAAAATTATCGCTCGCTATCGACAAACACTGGGTCGTCACTGGTAATTGATCCATCAACGAATGTTGAATAGACTGTAGCCGATGCTGCTGTTGCTGCAATTGTTCTTGATGCACCTTTTGAGTAGGTAATTGGCTAGGTTGTTGCAGTCCCTGCAATAGTGAAGGCATCGGCGCCAGTGTCTCCTGGAGCAAAGCGCTTATACTCTGCGCAGACTTGATCGGCGATGTGTACTCGAGTTTCGTCTGCGAGTGCGTTTGAGAATGCGTTGGTTCCAAAGCTCTATGTCCTGATGGTTCATTCTTTGTATAATGCTCTGGAAATTCCTTTTTCGCGCGATGCTCCGGGGGCTCTTTTACTACGTTGAGGTCCATACCATTAGTTAGTGTATTGACGTTGAACGAGACTTTATGCTGCGACATCGTGTTGAAACGAGGCTGATCCGACTCGAATGGTTTGATGAGTTCCGGCGGTTTCATATCATTAATGAAGGATGATGCGCTACTGTTTCTTCCGTTTGACGACGGATTGTCACGTATCGGTTGGATCAGATCGGGTACGCGACCGAGCATTTTCATTGCCTCCAAACTGGTTGTATCTTCCGTCTTAGTTTCTGTTTTCATTACTACCTTTTCGTTCTCACTGATACTCGATGCACGGGTCCTCTTATGTGCGGATACCGCGCCCTCGTTGGAAGATGGTCGTTTTATCGTTGATGAGTCTTGCAAACTCGGGGAACTCGCGAAAGGTGACACGCGTTCCTTCATCTTTGTGGCTGCAGAAGGTGGCGTCTTTTGTTTCGATTTAGGCCTTGCGCTTTGCGCGTGTGATTCTCTGGTCACACTAGGAGGCTCTGGGCTGAATAGTGATCTGTGTTTACCAGGTGGTGTGTGCAGATTGCTCTGTTGAACATCGACGGAATTCCTCTCAACGAATTCCTCGTGGATTTGGTGGACATTTGATCGTGATCGCTTCTCCGACTTTATATCATCCACATTGTTCAATGTGCTTAGGCAAGACTGGGAATTACCATTTTTAATAGTATCTTTCAGAATCTGAGATACACCCAGTGCACTATGCTGACTATACATCTGCGTCTTAATGGAGGCGGGCTTCTGTGACGTGCTTGGCGATGTGCCCTGCGGCAGAGCATTCTGGCTAGTAGTAGTTGTTGCATGCTTCATTTCACCTGTGAATGAGCTGCTTTTGTCTTGTTGCTGTTGATTATACTTGGCATGATGCTGTTTCTGCTGTGCGTTCATCAGATACGGTATGTCCGCCTGCTTTGGCGGCGGCAATGGTTTTTCGATTAACTTCCGCACCTCCTCACATCTCTGCTCCAACGTCTCTGCTTTTCGTCGTTGATTCTCCATTCTATTCATATCTGCATATTTGGCAGATTTAAGTCTTGGATCCTCCCCTCGGTACAATCTCTTATCGTGCGCCTGATGCTTGCTATCGAGTGCATTCAATCTATGTCCGCTGTGATTATTACTCATCTTTTCCTGTAAACTACTATGCGAGGATGCAGAATCCTGCACGACACCACTGTCCGACCTATGAGGCACGGATTCGGACGAGGAACTATCTAAATTGGCGTGAGAATGCGAGTGTGTTATACCGCTTGTGCTGGCCACACCAGCATTGTGTTCTCTTGACAATCGTTGCCTATTGGGATCGCGATTAGGTTGATTACCAGTAGAGTGTCTCTGCACTGGTTGACCGACTTTCATATCCGGCCGATGATGATGATTATGATGAAGACCAGTGCCCTTCTGCACAGATGGCATTTGGTGCTTGTTCGGCATATTTGCATTCGATACTGGTTTATGATGATGTGAATGGTAGGTCTTGTTAGGATCAGTGATATGGCACCCAATAACGGCAGCTGCTTTCTCTCGCTCTAAACGCTCTCGTTCTTTCTTCTCACGATATTCTCGATAATCTATTGCAGTTGCTCTTGATGGACCTGCAATAGCTCCAGTTTTCTTCTCATCTTGCTTCTCCTGTTGCGCATGATGAGAACGACTCGAATGAGCAACAGTAGCAGTGACGGCAGCACTATCCATGGTATGATGAGAGCGACTCGAATGAGCAGCGGTGACAGAGGCAGTTGCGGCGTCTGTCGCATGATGAGAACGACTTGAATGAGCAACGGCACCATCAGTCGTATGATGAGAGCGACTCGAATGGGCAGTAACACCAGTCGTGGAGGTAGAAACGGTACCATCTGCCGCATGATGAGAACGACTCGAATGGGCAGCAGTGGCAGCAGCAGCACCTGCGGTGCCTTCCGCTGCATGATGAGAGCGACTCGAATGAGCGGCCGCGGCACCTTCCACTGCATGATGAGAACGATTCAAATGAGCAACAACGGCAGCAGCAGCACCATCCAATGTTGCTGGAGATTGTATTCTACGCGGCTCGGTATCCTAAGAAAAAAGATACGAGTTAGAATTCATGTAAGAAGAAAAACAATGCGAAAATATAATCATATTCGTATGTGCGAGTTACTTACAAATGGCGAATTCGGTAGACTCGGATGATGAATACTTGGACTTTGATTCGCGGAAATGATCATAATTTTTCTTTTCAATCTCGATGGACACTTATCAAATATATGAAGAAATTCGTCTGTGAGTTCTTGAAGTAAATCCGCTGTTACAGTTCTATCTACGTACCAAAACCATTGCCTTCCTTCAGTACTTTGTGGTATCTGTGTATGGAAACGAATAAATAATTATTAAAAATGTATCAATAAATGTTAATGATTACAGAGAATCAAGATAGATATAAATCAATCTGAACAACAAAGACATGTGACATAAATTATTTTATAACTTTTATACTAAGATTATTATTGCATATATACTAAGATTATACTAAGATTATACTAAGATTATACTAAGATTATTATACTAAGATTATTAGCATTCTGCAATTTGCGACTTTTGCGCAAATGTTTAAAAGATATATACTTCTCTTACCTCCCAATTGGACCATTTACACGCGAGGTGTATGCAAAAACATGCGACAACTGTCGGCTTATATTGTAGACACATTGTAGTTAAGTGTAGGCTGCAAAAGAAAAAAAAAATCATATAAAAACCTGCATTGAGCACATTAAAACAAGCTTTCGTCATTTAATGATTTTAAATGTTAATTTACATGTTAACAGAAATCATAGTATAGAAAAATGGCAATACAATCCGTGGAACAAATTAAAACAGTGACTTATTACTATTTTTACACAGAGATATGCAAAACAAATGTTTTCCAATATCATCGTTTGTAAAAAAGCAAAATTATTTTTGTAATTATTATTTTAAATATTATATTTTTTAAATATTATATTCTAGAAAAAAAATGAAAATCTCATTCTTTTCCTGATATTTGTATATAATTTCGCTTTTGTCCAATATATTTTGGAAATTATATCTGTGAAACTCCTAGTTCGATTATCATTTATGTCTTGGTATTTCACAAAAAAATAATAAAATGCAGAAAGTGCTAATACATAATAATGTAAAAGCAATGAACACTTACCTGTTAGATGCCATAAAGTATGAAGTCTGAGCTAAGTCCTTACTCGCTAAAATATAAAGATATTATTTTAATTCAGCATAACGATTTTGTACTAATATAGGGTTAACAAATATCACAATAGCGAAAAGAGGACAATTCCTATAGAAAATGCAAAGATAGACACATATAAAAGAAAAATTAAAATTTCGTAAACTGAAATTTTAATCATGTATATCTTCTTCATTCCCTTATAATAAAATGTATGTTCAATATTTGTTTTACTCTTATTCTAACTTTACATAACAGAATAAATTCAATTCTTAACATACACTGAAAAGAATGTTACATCAAATTTTATTAAATTTTATTAAAACAAGAATATGACATATTTATATCATTAATAATCTTATGTGTGAATTAACAAAATTATTTTTAATTGAAATAATGTTGCTATAACATAATTTTTTTCAGTGTATTAATTGATGTTAAAAAAAATTTTTATAAAATTATATTTTTATGATATATTAACTCTCTTAAGCAATTTCCTTGTTACTCAAAATTTCTTTATAAAATTGGAAATATAATTTGAACATTGTATTCTACTTCGGAACTACAAATTAAAATTCAAAACATAAAAATAGAATAGTTATTGCACATTTTATTAAAAAGAGAAAAGACAGAGGATCAAAGATGAAGTTGATGTAGGACGTGTCCTCTTAAAATAGTGTTTTGATAACCCTAAATTTCAATTGATATATTAATGATACAAGAACCTAACCTGTACCTTTCACTAATTGACAACATCTAACAACATGAGTGTGTGGATGGTCAATAGCAACATCAAATCCTAATGTTTGTAAGAGGACATTTTCGTTGAATACCAGGTCTTGCGCCTGTTCGAGAAATTGCTACAAGTAATAATACAGCATTAACCATATAATAGAATAAATAAAAAGAACATCTTTTATAAATTGTTAACTGTCAGAATAAGCTCACCACAAGTGTAGATTTTATCTACATTTACCTCAGACCTAATGTCAGGTGGAGGTTGATCTCTGTGGAGGCACATGTGTGCCATTTTGATGACATGTTCTAATTTTCTTGGTTGTTCCTCTACTTTTGCTGCTAAAAAGATTGCTGCCACTGCAATAGCATTCCTGTGGAAGTGCGTCAGCGAATGAAACACATAAAATCGGTGCATGTAGACTATAGCTGTATTGATGCATAATTGAGACCTGATTTTTATTTATATTTTATTAAGGAAAATACTTTTCTTACAAATATTCATAAAAATTTAAAATATTTAGAATTAGTTAAGAATAAGGAATACATTTTTGCACATATATTTTCCAATTATATTGAGTCTAGAAATAAAACGTCATTAATTTTCAAGAATATTCTCTTATTGCAGAAGTATTATGATATAAATATTATAAGTTTATTATCCATAAAATTTTATCCATAAAATCAATACAATTGCAAAATACATGTACAAAATATATACATGTACAGAAAAGTATTTCTTCAAATATATAAAAACCTTATATCTTCCATGATTTTAAAAAGGAGACATTATTGCAATCTTTGTATAGTATGAACGAATTATTAAATATTGTATAAACAGATGCAAGAAACAAATTCAATACATTGGATTATTATATATCACATGTAATGTAAATAATTCTATTTACACTAACAGGATTACCGCAGAAAATGAATTTAAAAATTTCTGACTTTTCCAGATGAAAATGGAAAATTTTTCATGACCAATATAAAATATCTAAATTTTAACATCCAGAATAAAGTATTGTAAGAAAGCTAGCCTATTATTATTAAAAACAATACAAAAGAAGTTTAATAGCATAATAAAATTTTGGATGCAAATTTAAATCAACAAAAAATAAATTAGTATTGAAAAAAAAAAGAATACAGTTGTGAGGAAAAAAAGGCGATCAAATAAAAATAAATAAAATATAAATTTTAATTATTTTATTAAAATCATTTAAAATGCGCAAGTTTTGAACGTATTTGATATAAACGTCAGATATAATATTTAAAAAATTATAACAATTATTTAGAATAGCAGTTTAAAAGAATTGAAAAAAAAAAATTAAAAATTTCAAAATTTCAGACTTTTTTACATTTTCTCCTGATTTTTCCCGATTTTCCCGGTTTTCCAGGTCTGTGGCAATCCTGATAAAGGAATGTGATTAAAAACTATATAGCAAAATATTTTTAATTGGTCAAGTATTTACCACAAAACTGTTCTTTGTACAAAATTATACATATAATATAATCATTGAGCAATGATAAAACATTTTGATAATAAAATGTTGAAACATGCTGCTATTAAATACTTAGTGTATTCAGTATTATACATAACTAGGTACTGAAAGGATAATCTGACTTAATAAAATCCAGAAAAATGTGCATGCTGTTACCCGCAGTACTATCTGTGTAGACATAATAAAGAAAAAAAGCAGCCTTTTGTCAAATTATAAGAACAAAGTGATTTAATACAAAGGAAAGGAATTTTTTTCGAGTACTTTTAAAGTAAAGACAACAATCAAAAGATAACAAAAGATCTAAATTGCAATTACTTTAAAATTATTTCTTAGAATTAAATTAAATGGTAAGATCAGAAAATAGAGAGAAGGGACAATAGTTTTTATATATAAAATAATTTATTTAAATTTTATTTTCAATTTACAGTCATGTGGGAAAGTCGATTCAATGAATTCGGCTGATTTAAACAATTCTTCTTACTTCTTCTTAAGGTTTAGTACTGTAAGATACAAGTATTGAAATGTAATAAAATATATACTTCATCTGCATTGTTAAAAAGAGAAATTCAAAAAATGAAAATATTAACATACTATAACAAATTTGTTAGCTAAAATAAAAAAATAAAGCAGAAACTTGTAATATTACGTGAAAGGGATTGATGTAAAATTTCTGAAAGTAAAAGTCTAAGTAAAATGAAGAATACAAAGTAAATTGTCCACATATGACTACAAAGATAGTGCTGGATTAAAACTTAAATGCGCACTTTTGCAGTTCCTAAAACAAATATATTTAAAATCTATAAAGTATTCTTGTTTAATTGTACATAACACCGAAATACAAATAAATGAAAATGATTAGCAAAAATTACAAGATGCACACGCGAAATCTATAAATTAGGTTCCGGACATTTAATCTTTTTTTTTTTTCAAATGTTCTCATTCTGTCCTCCAATGTATCCCGTTAATCGATGGTCCTTGTCCAAGTACACACACATGTGTTCTGAGCAACACTTACATGTTGCTTCAGGTACCACATTCCAAATCAGCCAAGTCTCGCGCACGAGGAATTACCAAGGAATCCTCTCGTTGTGGGAATTACCAAATATCATTTACGGTACCTGTGATATATGGGATTCCAATATGGTGAATCCTCCGTTTCCAGCACGTAACCCAATTGTACAGGGCGGAATAAGAGACGCGTTAATCGACATCGTGACTGTCCGTGTCTTGAAGAACGGATTTTCGCGGATATTTTGACATTCGTCAGCGGTTGCGAATGCTCGATAAAGCGAAAAGATCAAGAGGCAGAAAGAGAAGGGGAGGAAGGGGAGAAGGGGGGCGGCGATCTAGAAACGTGAAGAACGCGACTAAACGCCTTAACATGCGCGTATTGCGTACGATAAAAGGATACACAACAAGCCGTTGTCCCATGTCCTGGATAAAGTTGGCCGCTTGCTGCCGATAGCTCAGCTCCTTGTCCGCATCGATGCCGCATCTTCTGCTCGGCGTGTTTGCAAGCTGTTCCCTCGTGAAATACCATCTTTCGTCAGCCGCCATTTATATGTACACACGATTCACCCGTAAATTACGGGCCGTATAATCCGTAAACGATACACACTCTTGACGGGATTGTCGCGTGGTTAGAACAATCCAAAAGTGGGGAGGTAGAGAGCTGAGGGACGAAGTGAGAAGCGGCACTTGGTGCACACTCGCTCGAGTCACGTCCGCCACTGCGGCTAAAGTCACGCCGCCTCGTTCTCGTACAATCTCGAAAATGGCGCCGTAGGCGCGAGTGACGCAACGCGATTTACGCGATGCGACGAGAAGCGAGATTTCTTAAATGTCGCGACAAAAAAAAGATCTAAGACGTCCTCTCGCGTGTCACGTGTCACACGGACACGCGTCCCATGCGTCGGAAGGCGCGGATGGAGTCTCAAAAGTTAACCACTCACGGGCTGGAACAGGTTACCTGAAATAATGAGTCGATGACTCGCCACTCTCGTCAGTCGCTGTTCTCCGCGCGACTGCACGCTTGCGAAGAAACGCGTGCAGCGTCGTCCCGTTAACGTCGGCCGAAGTCGGACATCGTCGACGAATGTTCATGTATAAGGGAGCGTTGTTTATTCTCAGCTGATTATCATTCCCGTTAATACGCAGAACAATCGTCCACAAGAACAAGTCGTCACAACTTCTGGCGTATCTCGTGGAGACGATGCATTGTCATTGAGTTTGGCCGAGCGTTCGAACGTTTCACGAAAAATCTCTCCCTCACGATAGTGATCCGATAATTTGATGCTAAAACGATCACGGTGCATTAAGTACATCGGTCGCGTCACACGTTGCGTAACATGCGTGGCCGAACCGCGTCGTCGTAACCACGTTGAAACCTTCACCTTCTCTTGCTTTCAAGAAATTCACGTCTTCGCAAAACATGCACCGTACACCTCCACCGACGTTAGGTCGCCTCGCCTCCGGAGGCCAGCCAGCGCGACCGCGTCGCACAGCGCACTCACGTCTCACGTAGCGCGCTTTAGCGCCGTGCCTGTAGACTCTTTCACTTCGATCACGGAATGATATGCTAAAGTCTATTCTACAATTGCATTAGCGTAGTTGCAAGAGGTTGTATTTATAAGGGGCTTCGCACAATAAAGCTGAAAACACAATAAAAGCAATAGACATAATAAAGGCAATAGGAACAGGGAATAAGAAATTTCAACTTATTAGAAACCATGAATAATAGAATGGACGCTTTCTGATAGGTTGAAATCTTTTATTTCCTGTTCCTATTGCCTGTGCTTTTTATTGTGTTTCCAGCTTAAAAGGCCTACATAAGTCGCAGAACGCAGTACGCATTTGCCACAGCCAATCAGAAGCATCAATGATACTAATAACAGCTTTTCATTGGCTCGCAAATGCGTCTGCGTTCTGCGTTTGCGATTTATGTAGATGTCTTTAAAAGAAACAGAAAACAGGAATAATGATACCAACTTATCAGAAACCGTGTATTCCGATTTTCGATAGGTCGAAATCTTTATTTTTTATTCCTAATTCCTTATTCCTTTTATTATGGCTGCATCTTAAGGCTGCATCTTAAGGATTCACACCTTGACGAAAAAACAGAAAGTGAAAAAGCGGAAACCAATCGGAACTCGCAATAGTAGTAGGCAATACATTTCGCTTGTTTGCTTCTGACTTTCCGCGAGTTCTGATTGGTTCCTGCTTTACCGCTTTCCGTTTTTCCGTCAAGGTATGAACCCGGCCTAAGAATTTCAACCTATCAGAAATCATGTATTGCGGAATATATAGTTTCTGATAGATTGAAATTCTTATTCTCTGTTCTCTGTTCCTTTTATTGCGCGATGTTCCTAAGAATTTTTATCAATGGCCTAGTTTCCACTGAGGGTTTAATCCGGATCAGAATGTAAAAATCAATCAACTACAGTCCATTATTCCCCTATTACAGTCGAACGACAGGGGAATGCTCGACTGTAGTTGATTAGAACTTACATTCTGATCCGGTTTAAACCCTTGATGGAAATCACTGATGCCCATTTTCAATGTATATTAATTTTAATCTCGGTTCAATTTATTCTTCGTCTTGTTATAATCTGTAGAACCAGAAAAAGACAAAGAGTAAATTGAACCGAGATTAAAATTAATCTGCGTTAGTGGAAACGGGCCTAATTAGTCAATTCTTAGGGTACATATGCATAAAGAAAATTATCCAATCACATTTCTCCTATATGGATAATTTTCTTTATGCATACATTTATGCAGCTATACAAGCTTATGTGGATATACTCTTACAACTACAATCACTTACAATTACGCATATGCAATTATAGAATGGGCTTAATAATTGTTTAGTTTACCTCGTGCACTTGATACACGTCTAACTAGTAATTTTCTATTAAATTATTTTTATTTCAGCAATGTATTCAAAAACTAATGTACTAAATTGATACAATAGACATCAAAATGATTAATAAATACACATATCGTATATATTTACACGTACCATCGAAATTAAAATCATTTAGAAAATTACTAGTTAATATCCATAAAGTGAAGTGTATGACAAATGCTCATGATCCAATTGCGCCAAGCCAATCACAGCGCTAAAAAAAAAATAATCTTAAATTCCCTATCGCTATGATTGACAGTGGACAATTACATCGCTCCCTATCAAGTGCACTTAGATGTGAACTAGGTCAATGTGTATCCGGAGTAAACCTCGATGTTCATGATGCTAGAAATCGGTCCGAGAACAAAAAAAAATTAACAAATCACATTTGAACAATTTGATCACATAACCATTGCAATTGATCAATTTTTTCTTTATCTGAGGTTTCGGACCGATTTCTAACATCGTGGACACAATACTTAAGGTCGGAATCAGACTACGCATTGAAGAATGAGATTGAAGATTAAAAGATTAAATTTTGACTAATCAGAACAAAAGGAGCCAAAATTTCTTTATCTTCATTGATGAAATTTCAATCTTTAATCTTTAATCTCAATCTTCAATGCATAGTCTGATTCCAGCCTTATACTGCGCATTGGAGATGATGGCCCCAATTCTTGAAAAGCAGGAAATACTATATGCGTTATATACTAGCACATTCTTAATTTCTTATATGCAATACTTTTCAAGAATAGGGGCTGAAGTCTGGGCTATCATGGAACAAAGTTGGAATGGATTTCGATCGGAATGATTTCGTTTTCCCCAGAAAACACAATAGAAATCTAGAATAATTGAGTAATTCCGATCGAAATCCATTTCAACTTTTTGAACAACTTCCAATTTTTTGAACAAACAATTTTTTGAATTGCTTTAACGCATTTACTATCATTTTTCCGCATTGTGTGAACATAGTGCACAAAATTGGCGTGATGGAAAAGTGCGGAAAAGGGCACACTGAAATCGCACGTAATGCATCATTGTTTTTTTGATCTTGGTACATATTTATGCTCAGATTTTGCTTCATTCGTTTCGACATTACGCAATTCCATCAAATTATTTTAACCTCTTAAAATACGACGGTTTATTACAAGAACAATGACGCACTCTCTATTCCGTAACATCAAATGAGGAATAGCGCTGAGTATTTCAATGACACATTCTCTATTCCGTAGTCTTATTCCGCATTGTATGATTTCACCCTTAGATGGTCCGTATTCAGAACGCGCTTACAACTAGAGATTATGGCTGTGTTCGCTTTGGCATGCACAATGCTTTAGTCCGGATCTATAATAGAGCCTCAAGCCATAAGAAATTGATCAATTGTATGCATAGAAAATGAATATTAGTATAGTAATTGAATGCATAGAAAATAATTGATTGTGATTCATCCATTCCTTATGGCTTAAGGCTCAAAAATCTATTGTAGATCTGAAATAAGTCCGGATCTACAATAGATTTTTCATAAATTTCCACCGTGTTTCGAGCACATTTCAGACTTCGAATTTGGTCTCCTTAGTTCCTATTATCCTTTTCTATTCCTCCGTGATGAAATACAGAAGAAGAACAGAAAGGAGACGTTCCGATATTTATTAGAGTGAGAATACCATTGCATGTAGTGCAGAAATGCGGAAATGCGGAAACGCGTAAAGATGCTTTTTCATGCTAACGCTCATTTTCGGCATTAAAATAAATTACGTGATCAAAATTGTAAATTCGCATAAATTATTATTAAAACTGTATGAAGAATGGAGTATTTTTCATGTAAAATTGATATGACCTACCTGCAAACTGCGAGAACGATGTCGTGGAACAAAAGCGATATCTCGATCGAATTAATTCAGATGATCACTTTTGAATATGTTTTTTGACAATCTCGTCCATACAAGTTTGGTCTCCTTATGGCTTTTGTACATAGAATGCGGTAACGTTTACCGTGCGGCGGAAATTGACGCGACAGCCAATCAATATCTTGCTTACTCGGAAGTAATAGATATACAATTTTCACTGCGCGATAAAAGTTGAATTCAATTCAATGTTCTGTGTGCAGGAATTATTAGTCTCTATCTTCCATGAAAATAACGCAGAATAACGCTGATTAGTTGTTTCTATGATTCTTTATTCCGCAGTTGTCATTAGCTGCGTTCGATAATGCAAATCTGAGGCGTCAGAGTGCTTTTATATTATAACAATGTCATGTGCACTGTAGAAAAAGAGCATTGCTGAACGCAGCTTTTCGCACTGTGTGATTTCATCATTAGTTTAGTTTTCACTGAGAATTTTAATCGGATCAGAATGTAAAGCTGGCTTTTCATATAGCACTCAGCGTCAGCAATTCGTTGCTATTGTTAAAAATTTTACATGGGATGATGCACTTACGAAACAAAATACTTTTGTCGCATCTCATTGAAGTTCAATCGAACGAACAATGAGCAGTATAGAATTCGAAGCTAAGAAAATCTGTAATATTTGTAAGTAATAAAAAATGAAAACTTTGAGTACATTTACAATGAATACATACAATAAGTACATTTTTATTAAATTTTGAAGTAATAAGAATATTCTAAATTCTAGATAATTACCTGAAATGGTTGTCCTAATTGTAACAGTTGCCATGTAGACTGTGGTCAGTCTCGCTACAAACGCTTTGAAGTGTTTGCTAACCAATTAGAAAAAAGAATTTTACGAACTGACCAATTAAAAAACGCTTCAAAGCGTTTGCAACATCGCGTTAACTGTACCCATAATCACAAGTATTCATCTTTTTCTATATTAATTTTCATATTAATTTTCGAGCTGAACAAATAAAAAACACATATTTGAGGTTAAACTTTAATACATATGCTATTGCCAATATTCCTTTTCAGGTGCAGCAAATACAGTGGAAGCAATGAAAAATTTGCGTCACGTAACATATTTGCATGCATGAAAAAGCAGCTTTAAGAACCAACCAATTACAGTCGAGCATTCCCCTGTTCGATTCTCCGTACAATAAAAGGAACAGGCAACAGAAAACAGAGAATAAGAATTTCAACCTATCAGAAATCATGTATTGTAGAATACACAGTTTCTGATAGGTTGAAAGTCCTATTCTCTGTTCCCTGTTCCTTTAATACTATTTGCTAATATTCGATTCGAGCGTTAAAATAGGTCACTTAATCAAAATTGACGAATACTAAGCATCAATTTTGATCACGTGACTTGTTTTAACGCTGAAAATGAGCGTCGAGCGTCAGCATGAAAAAATAGCCTTATTGTGCGAAGCTCCTTACAGGGAAATACTCGACTGTAGTTGGTTAATTCTTACATTCTGATCCGATTTAAGCCTTCGGTGGAAACTAAACCATTGATCATTTTTTCACTTTAACCTGTCCGCGTTCCTTCAATATTGCAATTGCTGCAAATGTGCAAATCCGATAGAACAAAATAAAGGACATAAAGTTCGAAACGAAACAAAACAAAGCAAACATCTTTTATCATTAGAACGGAAACTTACCCAAAGATTATTCCGATAAATTCGATTTTGCTTCTATCTATTGTCTAGGATTAATTACGAATAGGAGAAAGCAAAAACAGACTCTTAATATAATACAAGGTATTGCAAAGTAAAGAAACTATAAATAGTATAATTCATAACACATTTTGTTCGTTGAAGTATAACCGTATTTTTTTTAAAACGTCTTGAAGCCAAATTGAGAATTGATACTCTCATACTTACTTTTAAAGATTTTATACTAATTGACTCCATGCATTTATCTTTTAGAAACAAGGCATGTTTCGGATACCAAAGTCTACAATGCCTGTATCAACTGCAACAGTAATTACGAAACGTTCCAAACAGGCTCAAAGTTGTCTCTATGCATCCTATGAATGTACACAATCTAGTTTGGAAGGATATTCATATTGCGCCAAGCATATTCTCGAAGATTCCAGTGCACCTTACAAACAATGTGCATTTGTATACAATACTAATGGAAGAAAGTGTCAGAATCCAGCCCCAAAATTGGATAGAAGAGATGTCTCGTAAATAATAATAATTTTCTCTTTCTTGTTGTATTTCATAAATTTATGAAACCATTCTTTTTAGAGAAATTAATAACTATATATCTATCTCTTGTAGATACTGTGGTGAACATTCTAGAAAAGCACAAATTGCCCGGATCAAATCAACTTCACGGCGTTCTTTGCCAGAAACACCTGAGATGTTGCTGCTTAATTTAAGCCATTATGTCAAGCCAGTTGATTCTGCTGCTGAAGATACAGAAGAGGAGAAACGAAAAGTGAAAGCTTTAGATCCTTTCAGTAAGCATTCTAATATAATTGTAACATCAAATTCTTATATAATTTTATTTGCAATGTTTAATTACCTTGATTTTAATTAATTAATTATTATTATAATTAATATTATTAATTGTTTAATTAATATTATAATTAATATTATTTAAAAGATTTTGTTGTTAAGAAGATATTTCTATTGTGTATTTAACATTAAATTTAGAATTTGTAAATTTTTGCTTGTTCATTTGTAAATTTGCATATTGATAAAAGTTTTTGCAAATTAGAATATCAAGTTATTATTTTCAGCCGAAGTTGATGCTTACAGAATAAATGCAAGTGGAAGTGACATCTTAGATTACGCCAGTTCGTCAGAAAGTGACGTTGAACCTACAGTCGTCACTGACACCTTGAGAGGAGTTCATCTCGATGATAGTGATAATGAAAGTTTACACAGTCCACAAGAGGATCCCCTGAAGTAAGTGTGCTCTATAACTCCACTCTGTGTGTGTGTGTGTGTGTGTGTGTGTGTGTGTGTGTGTGTGTTTGTGTGTGTGTTTAGTGTGTTTAGTGTGTGTGTGTTTTAGTGTGTTTAGTGTGTGTGTGTTTTAGTGTGTTTAGTGTGTGTGTGTTTTAGTGTGTGTATGTATATGTTAATTATTTTGAGAATTATGCTATTACATAATGTCTGTATCAGACTAGAGATTGAAATTGAGTTGGACTGAATAGAAACTTAATCAATAAAGGCCAGTTGTTCCATCTTTCGAAACTATCGATAATTTATCTAATGAATAAATAAAAAAGTAAAAGAGTAAGAGTAAGAAAGTAAGAGAGTGAGCTGAAGTTTATCAAAAGATGAAACAACTCAGCCTTAAAAGAAGAAAACTAAGTTTAATGAACTTTGCATTGATCAATCAAATTCCAATCCAATTTCAATCTCAATTTCAATCTCTAATGTGATAGCTTTAGAATAATCCGCTAGCATGCTTCAGCTTGTGCAACTTTATATTTTAAAAAATATTATTCACCTTTTTTTTTATTACTCACATCTAATATTAGAACTTATTTGTATAGAATAAGTAAATTTGAACAGTTAGTGTGATTTTAAATTAAATATTTCTCAAACAAATATAAAAGCGTTAATAAAATATTTTCTCCTTTTTTTTAATTTTAAAAAATTGTATAATGTTAGAGAGGAGAGAGAATATTTTGCATTTCTAATCTTGAATTTTTTTGTAGTTGCTTTGTGCGCAAGAATAAGATACTACTTACTCCCTAAATTATTAGTATTAATTTTTTAAGGCATGCCGGTATCTTTACCGCAGAAGAGGTAATTTATATCGCGAGAGAAAAACTAATTAGACTTCAGTCTCTTTATATCGATCAATTCAGAAGACTTCAATATATACTAAAGGAGAAAAGACGAAAATATTTACTTGCTCTGAAGAAAGAAAAAGAAACATTATGTAAGTATATTTTAGATAATTTCAACATTTTGTTATCTTTTCTAATAAATTATATGCAATATATAGGTAGTATATACAGTCAAAAAAGAGAAACTGCAAAAGAGAAAAAGCTTTATGAGAAACTAAAAGCTTTAAATCGTTATCATAGACGGAGTGGTGTTGAAGCGATACTTTACAGGAAGTCATTAGAACGTCGTGCACAGGTAATATCACAAATATTATTTATCTTCTTTTTCGTACGTTAGATCTCTGGCATATATTATATCTCTCTCATATGCTTGTGGTGCCCATGTTGATTATTTAATTGCCATGAGCATATGAGACCTACAGTTTTAATGTCGATTCCGAACGGTGGATTTTTCGAGAAGTATTTTTGTGGGATATTCTCGGGAGGTTGCCGGCCTTTTCCGAGAGGAGACACAAGCATAAATATTTCCTATTGGGATCAAACGCGGGATTTCTGACATAATAGACCAGTGCTCTATGTGCCATTTCACGTTCGCATTCGAATATTATTTATATCATTGATATATCATTGATATATCATTCAAATAAATGTGCATCACTTACATCATTGTGTGTATGATAAAAATTATGCTTCAGGTAACCGAGCCTATTCAAAAACCGCCCAATATATCAAAATGCGTATTCACTGAAGGTGGTGTAAAATGTGGTGAAAGAACGCTTCCGTCGGCTAAGCATTGTCGTAAACATATATTAAAGGTACACATTTATATTACTTACTATGAAAAAAAGATGTATAATTACATATCTTGATCTGTTCCATTGTTTGATATTATTCACAGGACCAACATCAAGTTTTATTCAAAGCATGCGGAGCTGTACGAGCGGACATCGAATGTCACGAACCAGTGCCGGTGATCTTCGATTCCAATTGTGTATTTCACATGAACTTGCCGCCGCCGTGTAAACTGGAACCTATGAAGGTATGATAGAACTCTACAATAATTATCTGAAGTTGATTATGAATATTCTGTAATCTATATTCGTCTCTGCAGTTCGAGGAGGAAAAACCTGTAAAGCAAGAAGCATCGATGATCGATAATCAATCGATGGAAATTGATGTGGTGGGCGAAGCACAAGAAATCGATCCCGATGACGATATGGCGGGATTGATGAGAGAAATGAATGATTCTATTAATTTAAAACCTTCGTTTGCAAATGAAAGCTTGAATAGTGAGACTAGTACGGATACAGCATTCAGTTTGTCAGCGCAGATGAGCGATCGGGATGATTTTGTCACTGTATAATAAAATATTTTTATATGATTTTCAAAGTGAAGTTACTTTTGCTGTTATACTATCGCTGCGCTTAATGAAAATGTCATTCTGGTTTTATTTTAAAAAGAATTGCTATTATTAACCTGGCTACTCAGTATTTGATTACATACGCACATACAGCGAATTTATCTCCTTCACATATAATGAAAATACTTAAACTAAATTGTTAATATATTTGTACATAATCGGAAAAATAGACTAGATATGAGAAATTGTACAGTTACAAAATAGTGTTATTAATTTTTTTTCCCTGGGAAAACTAGAATAACACTGAAAGCAATTGAATGATAAATAAATCGATTTACATATTTTCAATGTTAATAAAATAATTTAATTCTTTTAACGTTATGATGTACATTATTATGACAACAAAAAATATGTAATTCAAACATTAAATTATTTATTAACATTAAAAATATGTAAACCGATATGCAGATTCAACTGTTGCGAATTGGTGTATTTTTTTAGAATATTTTAGATCGATCAATAGCAGCGAGCGCTCACGGATCCAAGAGGACTTTAATATACAGAATCTAGTTCGCGATTTTTCAGGCCAGATTGCGCTGAAAATCGTTGGTTTTTCATATGTTTGATTTAAAAAAGGAAATCATCGAAATCCATTTAAATCCGTTATCGAAATTATCAAAAAAAATGTCAATAATTGTTTCAGTGCTTCTCGACGTGGCGGCATCTCAGATTTTAGACTGTAAACCACTCGATAAAATTCGCCGTTTCGAGTACCAGTCAAAAGAACGAGCTATATGATGGTCAGGTGAGCGAGAGAATAATAATAGATATATAAAAAATTAAATTGCTCCTGTCATAAACATTATTTCATAATGAATAATAATAATAA
>Ga0157364_1001384_pt1 | contig 20455 bp, 18 predicted proteins | sample AttsexASBM2_FD_111476 | JGI IMG/M metagenome (GOLD analysis project Ga0157364, IMG submission 111476) | Fungus gardens microbial communities from leaf cutter ant in Ribeirão Preto, State of São Paulo, Brazil - Atta sexdens ASBM2 | ecosystem: Host-associated > Fungi > Mycelium > Unclassified ...
TATTCTAAAAATCTGGAACATACCTTTAATAAGAAACGCAAGAAATTTAATCTTTCTTGCACTTGCATAATATGATTATATCGACCATCAGGCATAAAAGTATTTGCATCGATTTCAGGATTTTCCTTTACTAACTGCCGCACTTTATCCATATAATTTGTTAAGCTATTTGTTACAAGAATTACTACTGAATGTTCATTTTGTAGACGTTCTATTACTTCTTGTCTATATAGTAACAGGAAAGAATAAAATTAATTTAACAATTTATTACATTTATGTGTGTGCTAATGTAATGTACCATTAATGTGCCATTGTACCTGTAATGCATATGATGGCTACGCTGACTATGACCTAGGTTGGGATTTGGTTCATAAAGGCAACATATTTCTCGAATTTGTTTCAATGCAGGAAGAGCCCACTTATCACCATTTTTCAATTCTTCAACGCACTTGTCTACCCAAATTGCCTTTTGCGCATCTCTCTCTTGCGAGCATGAGTAATCGAGAATTTTTACGTGAGCGTTCAGTGCCTGATCCATGATCTCTGTAGGGACTTCATCAGAATGTGCCAAAGTCCAAAAGAGTGTTAACACCTGGTAGTAGAATAAAAAAAATTATCTGCACGTCTAAAATATATTTATCTTCAAATATGTATATTTAAGACAATCCAACCTTATGCGCCATAACACCATCTTTATCATCTTCCGCAAGTCTCCTGATCAATTCTAATAGTTTTTCCCGTTGTTTCTTGTTGGCAGTTCTCCAACTTGTCTGAAACATTAGCATATTTCATGAATTTAAACATTCTATTCAGTAATTTAATCTATCAATTATACTACTGCGATGAATACCTGAAAACACTCAAATAGATGATCAAGTTGTTCAGGACTAAAATCCCAAGCTAATTTGGCTAACAAGTCATGAACATTCTTCACAATTGCTTCATGTTTACCAGCTTGTGCAGCCCAAACAGCATCTAAATCTTCTAATGTAAGTGCACGTTCTTTTATAATAAAGCGTAAAATTTTTTCCAGTTTCTCTACATATTGCGGCTGATGCAATGAATCCCTCAATACGATTTCCAATACTCCATTGTCTTTAATCCATTTCTGTATCACAAATATAAGCACTTCTTATTTTACAAAGAACTCATAATATATTATATACAAGGCGTTTTCTATTTGATGACAAGTCGACACAAGTATCGTTCTTTCTTTGTTATTTCACTAAATATTAAGAAAGATAAAATAATGCTTACGTTAACTTATGTCACTAAACGGAAAGTATAATTGTCAAACTCATGATATTTGCAAAATACTCGAGCAATTAATAATATACTTGAATTAAGATGTTTTAAAAGATCATTAAATTAAGAGTGTTATTAGTACAGCTAGTGTTATGAATTTTTGGACAAGACTTACTGCCATACGCTCTGCTGTAAGCCACTCCTCTTCCTCTGCTATTGTGTTGCGATGTTGGTGATAACTAACACTAGATATTACTTTATTAACTTCATTTAAAGCATTCATCTTTCCATTAAACGAAGAAATTTGTAAGAGTCTCAATATCATTTTCAGTCTCAGTATTTCCAAATTCTTTATCATTTCTTCCTGATGAGGCACGCGCGACACCAAGCATTTAGCAGCTTTGATTATGGCTGATATTGCATCGTTTTTTGATTCATTTTTTGCCTCTTTCTTCAACTCGTCATCAGTTAAATTATTCAAAATAAGAGGTACCATTTCCTATATATAACAATGTGCTTTGCATTATTCTCAAATAAAAATAAATAAATAATCAATGATAATAAATTGAGACTATACTTACAACAATAGGCATCAGATATTTAACTATTGTGTGAACAGTTAATAGTTCATAACATAAGCCAAACGGTCTGATTAAAGCATAAATAACTGGCACTGTTAAATTACGTCCACTCTGAAATCTCGAAAGCAAAATTTCAAATCCATTGAGACTCCCAAATCTGAAATAAAAGTTTGTGTTAAATTTACGTTAAAGTAAAACGTTTTGTACATATACAAAACTTGATAAAAAAATACCTGTTTATAAGATCTACTAGCCAACCACGAGGAGCTCGTGAGTCAGATGGTGGGCGAGCATAAAGTTCCTCATCAGGAATATCACTACCAGGAGGAACAGTTTCCGAAACTCTTATTGCATTTACTGTGTGAAATCTGAAACAAATTTGGACAATTCAGAACAATCACATAGAAAACTTTTTATTTACATAATTTCACAATAACAATATTCTTACTTACTTATTACTAGGATTAAAAACCATGGCCAATAAATCAAGTAGAGGAAACCAGTCCTCATCTAATTTAAGGACACATAGTTCCACCAAACGTGCACAATTAGTATTGATACAATTATGAATATTTAATTTCCAACTATTCACCGCATCATCTGTTAATATCTTGGTAAATGAGATTGTGAGACCTTCTCGAAAAAAGCGCTGACACGCTTCACTTTGTACATCAATTCCTATAATACAGTAAAAACAAAATTAATGCATCTTATAAATACAAAATAAGCGCTCCTATATAAAAATGTTGAAACATCATAAAGATCAAATTATTTTTCTGGCATGTGCAAGAAAATAATCAAAAAAATTTATAAACAATACAAAACCTTTTTTACAAAGTTCGATACTGGCTTGTAACAGGCACTCTAATTCTTGTTCGGGCAGAACTGGTACAACCCATCGTGGACTAGAAATCTTTTCATGAAGCATATTAAGTTTGAAAATAGGAAACTCAGGCTCTTCATGAAGCTGGTTGCTATCTTCTACTGTAGTGATAGCATCATTGTTGCATTCTGTTTGTACCACATTCTCGGTGAGTTGAAGTCCCGACATTGTGTCAGCCAATTGCTGTGGACCTGGTGGACTGTGCATCTGTAGAGATATTTTTTTTTTCAAAATCCATTTTTACTTTATCACAATCGAGATATGTTTCACGCTACTTTCATTGGTTGGCTCTCAAATCTATGTACCTGCGTATTTTGCTGGCTGTCGGAAGGGTCTATGCCAACTCCCTGGCCCCTAGTGGCAATCGTCATTTTACACGTTCTTTGTTATGCCTTAATTGTCTCAATATTTCTTGGTCCAATGATTACACCACCAATAACAAGCATCCAGCTTATATACTGACATTAAATATAATTATATCCTAAAGGCCTTGTTTTAATAAACTATACCTACATTATCTGTAACAAAGGAAAGGAATTTTAACAACACGTTCTTGGACACTGATAAAAAGCACAACTAAGCAGATGCGTCGTCAAGTTGTTTAACTATATTGTCCTCAATAGCATAGTCAAACTAACAACGACAATCATCAAATTCAATTTACAATCCAAGCATGCGAGAATTTAAATTTGTCACAGCATCGCGATGACACAGTTACATAAGCGTATATTTTCTCGAGGAAGACCCAACGAGTGACAATTCGCGAATCAATGTATAATCGGCAGGACAAAGACTAATATAATCATTATCATCTTCGAGAAGATCTCGAGCGTATAAATCGGCGCGATTTGATTCCACAGCTATGGATGGAGCATCTCGACCGGGATGGAATACATCTACAAATGTGTACGAGATTTCATCAACGCGAAACGACGCATGTTACGGGTGCTTCAACGGAACGGCGTGAGCCGTTGAGCAACGGCACGCGGACGGGATAGAAAATTAAAGGCGAACAGGAACGGCGGTTGCGAACAGTTAACTTCGCAAACTTTCAAGACACGCGCAACACAACTTGGACTAGTTGTCAACGTCGATGTCGTCGTCGTCGCTCGCTCGGATGTCCCGCTGACGCACGGCCGAACTGTCAACGTCGTCGAGATACTCCGAGGAGGGAGCGGCCATGCCGGTCGGCGGAGGCCTCATCCGAGGAGTGGTGCGCATCGCGAGCACGCGTCTTCCCTGGGGAATCGGACGCGGCCGGCGATCGGCCCGCCCACGTCGCGGCAAGATACGCCACGCGCCATCGAGAGACGTGAAATCGGCGTAGCGCTGCTTGACTGACGGACAACTGGCGAGCGACTTTGTCGGGATGCCTGACCGTGAGTAGCTCGAACCGCCGCCGAGACGCGCCGATCCCCGCGAACTCCAGACGATCCGCAACGGTCGACGGTGACAGCAACCGTGCGGGTCCGCTACCTACGCAATTACAACAATCCTCGCGGTCCAGGCAGCGCCTATTTTCGCCCCGTTCGCTTCGACCGGGCTACCACTCCGGACAAAATGGCGACTATCCTAACGATTGGCACTGCCGTGTATTAACAAAAGCGCCGATATTCCGGCCCGATAACCGACCGTGATCACGCAAGTCGCGTCATGTTGTGCGGAAGGACATCCGGGGCCGTCGACGATCCGCGCGTAGCATCTCAACCCCTGGGGAACGCACCTTTACATAGTAAACGTGGTAGAAATTCGTGTGTTGCACTTTTTTGACGTGACGTTACGGAACTCAACTCGCAAAATCTGTAAACACGACTGCCGCGGCGCTGCGGTGCTCGCCCGAGACGACGTGCGTGCACGATGGGGTGACGAGCGACGCCTGCGATTGGCCCTGGATCTCTTGTCGCTGAACATCGCTGAACGTCGCTGAACGTCGCCGTCGATGGCGCGGGAACATTCGATCGATGTCGTTCACACTAGGAGCTTTATTCTCGAAAGATATTGCACATATTAGGAAAATTTATATTCCCAAAAATATTAGAGAAATCTATAATAATAATAATACAAAAGTAAAGTACTTTCATACATTTTTGTACGCGATATTTTTTGAGAATAAGCTTCAGATCCCTTCAATTCATTTCAAGAAGTCGCGATGATGTTCTGATGAAAATTTTTCTTAGAATTTTTATATAAAATTTCTCCGAATTTTTAGATAGAAATGGACCCTAAAGTGATTTCTTAATTAATTTAACTCTGCGCGAGATAGAATTGTTTAAAAAAAATTGTCATTTTTCGATAAATCTAATCTTTCTTGTTATCAAATAAAAAATTAATTCTATTCATGTTAACAAAGCAGGATAAGCGTTACTCGATAAGTTAATTAAATTAATCGTAGGTGATCCAAATTTCTAACAGTAGTTTAAGTTGCTCGATATTTTTCTGTGGATAGAATTACTAATTGTTCGTAGAAACGAAAAAAAATTAAATAAATATAACGAATTATAGTTATAATAATACAAGTGCTTTAGTTCAAGTACTTCTGTTAAGTCAATTAGTTAAAAGTTCAATCAATTTTATTGATTCAATTATATAATAATTATATCTTATTATTAAATAAACAATTATTTAATCAAATTTTGATTAAAGTTGTCTTCTAAAACAAATTTCCTATTATCTATTTCTTCTTCTTGCTATGCATTTTGTTACAAGATAGAAAATAAGGCAAAAATAACATATTTTTATTGTTGTATTTTTAATAATGTTATGCACTTGGAATGAAAGAAGCAATATTTCAATAAAATAAAAGAGAAATATAAAACGTGTAAACAAAGAGATATATTCTTGTTATTTAAATTATTATCTTGTGTTATTTTCTATCATATTTTTTCACATTCAGACTACTACTTAAATTAAAAGAATACAAAGAATTAAAATTAATTCTTTGTATTAAAATTAATTCTTGTCGCAAATATAGACACTAACATTTTTACATAAAAAAATAACTGAATTTTACGCGTTTTTTCGTAAAATAAGTTTTAAAATGTAAATTACGAGCTTATTTTGGTGAACAGGGCATATCTCATTTGATATCCAATCAACAACTTCTTTAGAAATTTATTTTCATAAATGTCATCTGACTGTACATAACATTCGTAATTACTATTCTTGTATATATCATATTAATTCCTTATTAATATGTTCTTATATATTCTTTAAGTGCAGTTTCAGTTGAATAGATTTTGTCATTTTGGAAAAATGTTTCAATGCTTTATTTATATTTAATAATTATACAATTACGCTAATTATACTTATGTCCATGTTGAAAATTACAAAAAAAATGTATACCCTAATATAATACAAAAAAAAATTGCAATTTAAATTTTCATCTAAAAATATCGTACATAAGAAAGAACAAAACTTAATTAGAACATAATCAAAATAATAATATAAGTGAAAAAATGTTAAGTATACAAATTTCAAGTATACAAATTTTAAGTATACAAAAAGTATACAAATTTTAAGTATACAAAAAGTTTCCTTTTCAGAAATTGATAATCATTATCTTCATCTAAATCATAATTTTCGATTGCAAAAGACTACACCAGATAATATTTTTATAAATGCGCAGAATAATAAGATATTTAAATGCAAAATCTACTGCACTAAATATTTGTTACACAAGACTTCAAATATTAAAAAATAATTTTTCGTACAAAAGAAGATAAAACAGTGTTAACAGATTATAAAAACAGTAATATATTTTCATATTGTCGGAAACGCATTTGAGAAAATTCCAATAAATTTTTAATCATAGTAATAAGCTTTTAGTTAGTCAATAAGCAGCTTTCGTTAATTTAGTAATGATTATTCAAATGCACACAATGATTTAAGACTTTAAGATTTTTAGTTAAGATTGGTAATAAACACTGCAATATTATCTCTATCATCATCTCTCAATGTATATTAGTAATAAATTCAGGAGAAATACATAAGTAATCCTCCTACTAATACTAAATACGATACTATTAGCAGAGTTCTTTGTTGATTAAAACTAATATAATTGTCTGTTATTATTTATGTGTACGAACACAATTCTTGGATTCAGTCAAAACGGAACTTTTTACATGCATTCAGTATCGATTGGTAACTGATGAGAGAAGAGAGGAGATATTTTCAGATTTGATTATATCCAAAATTTCTCATAATCTCGTTGTTTTTTTCAAGTTGTAAAGGTGAACAATTTGTTTTTCACCTACAAGTGTCTCTTGCAATCATTTTATTTCAAAAAAAGCCACTTTTGTCATAGCTTTTGTCTGTTTATCGAGTTATTCTGTTTAATATTTGGATGATTTATCATAAAGTTAGCTCTTCAAGTTCTTTTAGCAATTCATCTTCCTTTTTAATCTTGTCTAATTGATTAATTTCTAATTGTTTTCCTGCTTTCAACTGCTCTTTCAATTTCGAAATTTGATCTAATTTCTGTGACACAAATTGAAATTGTTAATTCTTAATAATAATGGAAACAGAAGAAAAAAACATCATATTGGATATTCGAATAATATACTTACGCTCGTTATTTTCTTTATTTTTTTATTTTTTTCAGGATCGTCAGTTAGTTCTATTTTTATGCTCGTTGTTGTACTTGAAACATGCTCGGTTGGATTGTTAGACTCTAATTCTTTTTTAGCTTTTTTTGCTTCTCGATTCTTCTTCATTTTTAATGCAGCTTTTGATGGATTTGCTATAAATAAATAAACAACAAATTAGAATTAACAAATTGAAATAGAATTACAATAAAATATTTTTTTCATATATATTTATATATTTACATTCACTTGATTTAGAAGGCATCTCAAGATCATCATGTAACTTAAATGTAATATTTTGTCCTCTGGCACATGGTGGTCTGTATGCTTCTTTTGGTGCTAGAAATATACATACAAATACAATTGCTATATTTATTTTGAAAATATGTTTAGAAACATATTCTAAAATCATCATAATATGATTATTACCTTGCGATTGATTATCATTAGTGACAATTCCCTCAACTGCTTTGTAACTAATAGGTTTTTGTGGGAAAACATTCGAAGGGAAACTTTGCCACGCTACTTCCCAAAGTTCTTCTTGATTATTCCATGGTCGTTGATATATTAGTGAGCCGGTATAATGCCAAATTTTAAATCTATATAATAATTTAATACATATTAATTTTGCAACAGAGATAAATATATTTTTAATTTAGCACAATTTCTTTTAGTATATATTTATTTACCCATTGGTAATTCGTAATCTAGGTGCTGTAGTTGCAGTCATGAAATGTTCTCCATCTGGTGACCATCGCAGCAGTGTAGTATCTGGTGCATCAGTTTTAGCAATGAGTTTTCTATTAATGACATCCCATAATTCGATGCCGCTCCTAAGATTACCAAATCCAGCCAAAAGCAATAGTACATAGTAGTCAAGGAAATGAATGCATAAATAAATAATTTCAATATATACAATTACTTTCTACTACAAGAGTACTATCTATAATTAACAACTATTTAGTTATTCAGTTATCAATAATATCAGTACATTAGTTCGTAATAAGATAGTAAAAGGATATTGTTGCCATGTGGATTATAATATATACTATTTCTATACAACATGCCAAACTCAAAGACAGCTTCACATTTACAATTAAACAACGTTGTTTTAGATGGCATAAAGCCATATATCACACAAAATTCTGTGTTCCTGGGAGACCATTCTACTGCATGTATAGGACCTTCTTTACCTAAGCAGAAGAATTTCTATATGTTACAATATTATTTTAAAATTAATTTCATTTATTCTAAATTTTCAATTAATATTGAAAATTTAGAATAAATGAAATTAATTTTAAAATAATATAATTGAATAATATAATTGAAAACAACAATATTTTAATATAGACTTACTGAGCATAACCATAGCAGTCTCCCCTTTTATATTGAGATGATGCAATGTCTGTTTTCCATAATATGATGCACCGGTCTTATCAACTTCTGTGTTTGTCATTAATAAGACATTTGTTCCATATTGATTCCAATACATATCAACTTTATCTGCCTAAAAAATAATAATAATAAATCAAATAAAAGAAACTAATATATATATATATATACTTAAGAAACTAATATACTTATAAGATACTAATATACTTAATGTTTAGAAAATGTTTAAAATTTACTTGGAAAAAACTTTTGCTTGCGATCGCTTCTCCAATTTCAAACTTTGGATATTTAAATAATCTTCCAAAGGAAGGTTGACCAGAACTTCCTAAATTATATAAACAAATTTTTTATTGAAAAAATACACTTTAAATAGTTTAGATTAATATATAAATATAATTAATATATAAATATCATTAATTATTATAGGAGATATTAAATGTGGAGAGTGCTGCAATAATGTACAAATTTTAATTTCAGTTTAGTTATTAAAATAATTTTAGTGTAACATACTTTATAATTGCGTTCTGCTATTAATAGCTAATTGATAGTTCATTGTACAGACGCATAAAATTTGATACTTAATTCAGTAACAGATATTTATGAGAACTACGTTGTGAAATTTTTGTTAACAATACAATTTTTCTGAAAGAAGAGTACTTACACATATAAATTGATGCTAAACAATAATCAGGAAAATTTTCTATTATAAATCCTATTTTATTATATGTTATATTTTTGGAAAATGTCAATATGTGCTTTTCTATCGTATGTTTCTTTTTATATGATTAAATATCTACCTATTTTAGGTCTTCAGGCCATCATTTATATTATATATTTAAATGATACATGTATATATATAAGTAAAACTGAAATAAAAAAGTATTGTATAAACTATGACATAGTCAATGCAATGTATTACTTCTAAATTATTTAATTCAGCAGTTACATATTATCTTTCAAACAATAATAAACTTAAATAAATATTAATTCAATTATTATACAAGTACTTTACAATAAATTATTTTTTAATTTTTTTAAATATTTGTACTATACATATTTTATTATAAAATTCTTATAACGTATTATATATATCAAACACTTTTTATAATTTTATTATTGTGCCAAATATCTTTAAGGTATACAATCTCCACATTTCAGTATCTCATCATATTGCAATTAATAATTTTTATGATTGTACATTTCAAAATTATAGTATTAAAAAAGATAGACATAATTACCTGGCATGTAACAAAGGATATGGTAGGGAGCATTACCAGGTGCTATACTAAATTTGGCAATATTGCCTTTACCTATTTTGTGTACATATCTATCAAAGTTGTTATTTTCATATAAAAGAACATTTCCTCCTTTCAATATTCCATAGAATGTTTCGTCACTCGACCACTGTGGCTCCCTATTTTTTCATTAAATAAATAATTATTTCGATGCATCACATATATATTTAATAAAAGTATTAGTTGCAACATAAAATTAACTGTTCCATTACTATTTTTATCTTTACTCTATAATTGTCAATCTAGAGATTTTAATGATCAGAAAGGTTAATTTTAAATTAATTTCAAAGGAGAATCAGAATAATCAGTGTGTAATATATTACCAATCCCCCATTCTCTTCTGGATAAGATGTTGAACGTGTTCACCTGTTTCGGACTTCCATATGTGAAAATTTTGTGATGTGCCCTGAGGCTCTTCTTTTGTTACTAAAATTATACCACAATGTTTCTAATTAGACATTGTAAAATTAATGCAAGTCTGCTTATATACTCGATATAATTTTGTGTTAATTACCAAAGGATGGTTCCCAAGTCGCAAGATAAGTGCTATAACTAGAGAATTTAAGAGAACAGATTTTGGGTCGTTGGATTTCTGCGACAATCTGCCACGTCTTGCACAACACGATTTTAACCTTAGATGCATTAGACCATGCAAAGTATTGACCATCTGGACTGAAGAGCATGGTCTTGCAGTTTTTGTTGTCATCTTTAGGAAATGTTTTGACAGGTTCATAGGACGGTGGACCATATGCTAAATTTATACCATTGGACCCTCTTACTGTAAAATACATTAATACTTCTTTTTTTACATCTATAATGACAAAAAAATGCATGCTTATTATATGCTTGTATTATGTTAATGTATATTATATATTCTATGTACATTTGTCTACTAAATGGAATAAGAATGTCGTTTAAATAACGAAGGATCTCTATTTCTGAGGGACATGTGTCAAGGTGAATGTGTAAATTATAATTTCATTCTTTTTTTTTTCAATATTACTGCTTTTACGAATATCGCGTCAGCTGTGACGTTTGAGAGCGTACACGTCACAATAGCTGGAGGTTAGAGCATAGAAGAATCTCGCGGTAAATTCATTTCAGGCCATGCCTGTGACTTGCGACGTATCGAACACCGCTGTCACTGCGAATAATCTCGAGGCGATCTCGAGTCATTCGATGCCATAAAACACCGGAGACAGACACGTGCACGTTCATCATACGATGTGCAACGGGCACACTCAGAATGCCATCGGACGTTCGCGTATGCGGTTCCCTTGGAAGCAAAGTCTCTCTGATTGATCAGGTTGCGGCTCAGCGATCGACAGTTTCGTGAGTCCACGCGAAAGAAATGCTTACCAGCGACGCAGGGAACGAGCGAAGCCATTTTACCACCGTCACCATGTGGTGTTGCGCACAACCACCGCACAACGGGCAAGATTTGTACCGTTTCGTGTTCTGTTCTGTCTGAACTGTCTGAAGTTAGGCTCTCTTCCGGCAGTTCCGGATTCCGGCTTGAGCGCTCCGCGCGGCGTGTCGAGATTGTCGGGAACCGGTTAATACTCATTTCCACCAATATAGATTAACTTTAATCTTTAGAATTAGAAAAAGACGAAGAGTAAGTTGAATCGAGATTAAAGTTAATCTACATTGATGAAAACGGGCATAAGTTAGACGGTTAAAACCGACCTAACTTCAGATGTGTGAACGCCTTGTTAATAAGGTTTGTTCGCATCGCATATTCCAACATGCTCCAACATGAGTAGAAACAATAGAAGTATGTTGAAGTATGCAACTGCATACAATGAACGAATCTATAATTACGATGCCGGGTGTACATATATTTTTGCATCATTTATTTCACAAAGGAAACTGAGGGAAACTTTTCAGCAAAATTAGATTTTCATTGTCATTATATATATTGACAGAGGCTACAAAAGTAAGGTAATCAATTCATTAAGAAGAGAAAAGGAGATATTAAATAAATTCAATATTGATTGTCGTAATTAAATTTTAAGAAATAAACATTTATTATAATTGTTAATGAAACACTTAAATAATATTATTATTATATTTATAAATAACTATAAATAATACTTAATGTCAAAGTGTTAGATATATATAAGATATATATAAGATATTACAACAAAAATTACATCATTACGAGATCATTACATCATTACATTTTATTTTCTTAAATTATACTTTTGTATTGAATGTTCTTACATAAAAAAATCATAAAATTTTTCAGACGTTAATTGACAATTACATTTATTATTTTTCACACTTAAAAAAGAGATTTTTTTAATTCATGATCATGTCTTCAGTTTGAAACAAAATTTGAGACATGTGGAACGAAGAATTAAAATTGAAACGATTCTTACACAAGAATTATTGGATGCTTTTCATTTGGTGACACAAATCGACATAAGCATTCATTCTATTTTTCTTCATTCATTCAATAAAGATATAACGTCTTATGTCTCCTTGGAAAACTCCCAAGATCTGTTATTTGCACTTAGAATCTTCGCTTTCTCTCTCTCTCTCTCTCTCTCTCTCTCTCTCTCTCTCTCTCTTTCTTCAACATCAAAATATATTTATTTTATTTTAATTGCAAAAAATTTTAAGAATTTTAAGCAACACAATAAACCTACAACCAGATATATGAGCATTTATAATGTATTCGAATGTATAATCGATCTCGAACTCGATCTCGCGCGCGATCAATCGATCGAGTCACTCTTTTCGAATTACTGCGGAATAACGAATTGTACACAATATGCACCGATAAATCATCCGTAATTTACGGCGAGCGGTCGGATCTATATTTGGAGAAGTCTAAAACCGTGAGATATTCCACGCAAGTATTTCTTTGACAACCATCGTCTTGATGGGGGATAGCCTTTCGTAACTCGACAGTCTTTCGCAACTTTACCCTCTCTACATATGAACCGCTTTTCCATTCTATCATTCGGGAATCGGGCGCAGTCAGAGTCAGGTGCTCAAACAGATCATTCGTGATGAAGAGAAGAAACGCACGCCGCGACTGAAGTGAGAGCAGCTTAGAGCTCCACGTTGTGCTCAGCAGTGCTCTTTCCTTCGCGCGTTTCGAAGCGTTTTCGAACAATTCGAGCACGATCGGGTATTATCGCGCCGATAGGAACCGTGGGCGTTTCGTACACGAAATATCTATGGACGTAGTTGCACACGCGCGCGATCGTAGATCTCCTCGACACCCACCGAATTGCATAGGGCATGGCAAGTTCATGCTTCAGGTAATCGTAATAGTTGTTTTTCCTTCTGTGAAACAAATCATGCATTCACACTGCGTATCGTGTTCTGTGAATATAACTGACTCTCAACAGAGTCGTCGATTCGCAAATCTCGCGTTTATTTTACTTTTATTTTTGTCTCGTCGAGGTTATGTTTCCACTCCTCAAACTACTTTGAAAACGAGACTCCCTTCTGCTTGTTTCATCCACCATTTGTCAAAACTTATTTTTTTTCTTTTTTTTTATTATCACCACAATTATGTATTAATTCGCGAATCATTCATATTGTAATGAAAATGGTATGAAAGTATGTGATGTAATTTTACTTGATAATAATTTACTTGATAATCAACATAGCAATAACTTGTATTTTGTACTATAAAACATAAAGTGCATTCCATTTGATGACACAAAGTTGACATAAATATCGTTTTTTCTTTGTTATTTATCGAATGCAAAGAAGAACAGGGCCATTTATGCCTGTTTCCATCAATGTAGATCAACTTTAATTTCAGTTCAACTTACTCTTCGTCTTTTTCTAGTTCTGAAGATTAGAAAAAAATGAAGAATAAGTTGAATTGAGATTAAAATTAATCTACATTGATGAAAATGAGCATTAACTATTAAAGTTCATAAACGTTTTCATCTTGATAGTCCATGAGTACAAACAAAAAACAAAATAATACTTGTGTTTATTTGTGTTACTAAATGGAAAGCATCCATGATGTTTGTATCAACTTGTGTAAAGCTGCTTCCTTTTTAAGCTTATGCAATGTGCTCTTTGTTTCTTTTATTTCTTGCCTTTTGTCTCTTATTCAGTCTTTTCGTTTTCTGTCAATCCGAAATAAAAACGAACTTTAGAAGAGATAAGAACACATGAAAAGAAATATAATTTTTAGTAAAATGGTCTCAAAGAGAAAAAAAGGCTGAGATAAAAAGCAAAAAATACATTGCAGATAAAAACTTTGAGAGACACAATTGATAACGACAAGTTTTATATTTGTTATTCATTAATTGTTAAGGAGAACAAAACGACATTTTTGTCCACTGTAGTTCTGTTCTTTTCAACTGAACTTGCATGATTTATCTTCTTTTTTTTTCATGTTAGAGAAAAAAAAGATGAATGTGCAAGAAATTTAGATGCATTGATAGTATCCATAAACTATTTATATGTATATCTACTAGGATCACTTTCTGAGTTCATGTTATGTATACTATGTTATGTATACTAGATTTTCAGTATTGGCACTTTATATCAGAATACAATCTATATATAATAGATATTGTATAATATAATAATTATATATTTGTTTCCAGTGATGTGGACGAATATGGTTTCGAACGACCACACGACTTCGATTATGAAACATACGAAGATTTTATGTCCGAATACCTTAAGGTACTCGCAAAGATGGCTAAAAAGTGGGCGAAAATTATCGGTGAAGGAAAGTCTCTACGAAGCATTACGATCAAGAAATACATTCGTAAAGGCATTCCAGGGGAACATAGAGGATTGGTAATATTCATTGCAAAGGCAAATTTATCGTATTTTTCATATATAATACAGAAAAATATTGGATCGTAGGTGTGGCTCGCTGTAAGCGGTGGTGAAGATATGAAGAATGCGTCGCCAGATCTTTATCAAAAGTTACTATTATCTCCTCACAATGCAGAAACCGCTGAGATTATTAAAACTGATCTTCCAAGAACATTTCCAGACAATATATTCTTTAATAATACAGAGAATCAGCAGCATCAATTATATAATGTTTTATTAGCTTTTGCTCATCAGAACAAAACTGTTGGATATTGCCAGGTAACATTTACAGTGTATTGTGTATTTCCGAATATATGAATAAAATAACAAAATTTTAATAAAAAATTTCATGAATAATAAGATTTTATGAGAAAGTTTCAAAAGATATTTATTCTGCCTTATTACAAAACGCTTTTAATGTTTTTTTCAGGGTTTAAATTACATAGCGGGTTTACTTTTGCTTGTAACAAAAAGCGAAGAAACAGCGTTTTGGTTATTAAAAGTGTTGATTGATAAAATTCTACCAGATTATTATACTTGTACTATGGATGGCCTACTCACTGATATCGATGTCCTCGCAGAATTAGTAAGGTAAAAGAAAATTTACTATAGTTTTACTCATCAGCAATATTTATCTATGTACATGTTATTTTTACAGGTTAAAAATGCCTGATGTGTATCAGCATGTAACAAACGTAGGGCTACCTTGGCCAGTAATTACGACTAAATGGTTTGTGTGTTTGTTTGCTGAAGTTTTACCTATAGAGGTATGTCATAATTATCGAAACATTGAATAATTTTTTATATAATAATTATCTAAATATGTATCATTTATTTTGCTTATAAAAGTTTCAAATATTTTGATCCCAAAAAATTGAAGGTAATTTTAAATTCACAGACTACTCTGCGTATTTGGGATTGTCTTTTTTATGAAGGTACCAAGATTATCTTCCGTGTCGCATTGACACTTATAAAAAGGAATAAATCTAATCTATTAGCTTGTCAAGATTTTACAACGCTAGCTGAGTGTTTTAAGGAAATTACGAAAGATAGTATTGTTTTACGATGTCACGAGTTTATGCAAGTATGTAGTTGTATGTGTAGTTCATATCAAATAGAGAAGAACATTAGATATTTAAGGAAATATTTTTCTGTTTTACAGAGTATTTTTAAAGTACCTGGATCACTGCCTGGAAACACAATAGCAAAACTAAGAACAAAACACATGCAACAACGTATAAAACGAAAACAAGATAAGTTAGAACGATAGTATTAATGACCAATTTTTTTCACATACACCGACATATTCTAGTCTATTGTTATTCATTGTGCATCATTTGCAAAATGAATGCATATAATGCTGTATTATATTGTTACTGCATAATTTTATTTTGTACATATAATGTTCATTTAGCAATATAAGTATGACTTACTCAATTATTTTTAATTTATCTTCGTTTATTATTATGTACACAATATTATAAATATTTTAGTGAGAATATTAGAATGTGAAGTATTATAATCTATAATGAAAGTTGCATAATTGTGATATTTTGTGGAAGTAGTAATATGGAAATATTGACGAAATATCTGATGAAAAATAGTTGTCCTCGTAATATTTTATTCTAATTGACTCTGAATTTATATGCAGTTTCTATTCATGCATAAACTTTCTTGAGAACTTAATCTAGCTGATGAAGGTATTAAAAAAAGATTAATTGTTCTAAAATATACAGCTCCAAAAATATATTATAATAGTGAATAATACATAAAGTTAAATTAAAACTATGTACATCAAAATTTTGTTCCTAAATACATTATATATATATATATACATATATATATATATATATATTACATTATGCTATATTTTCATTATTTCTCAAGTAGATCCTTTGCTTCATTAATTTTTGCGGCGATATATGGAGAACCACCACGATCTGGATGATTCACAGCCATTACTTTTTTAAATTGTTCCTTTACTTTGCTTTTACTAGCCGTGGGTGACACACCCAAGATCAAACTGGCTTCCCGCCTGGTCATCCTCTGCTCAAAACCACCTTTATAATATTTGCTATTCGCTAACGACTATAAATATTAACAAAAGTATACATTTATTTGCATGCCTTTGCAATTATGAGAAAGCTGCTAAGGAAAAAATAGATCTAATAGTTTCTACCTGGGAATCTAGCTTTTTCACGGTTTCTGCCATCCTCTGTGATAAATTCGGCATTCTCCTAAGCAAATAACGACCGGCAAATCCAACAGCCGCCAGGCCAATACCTGCTGCCACAATTGTGCTCTGGGAAACAATTTCTTGGTTTTGTCGAACATTTTAAACTCAGCATTCTAAATATAATATGCCTTGCCAAAAGCAAAAAGTAGATATATATCATAAAAAAATTGAAAGAGACGAAGTATTATCGAGGAAACTTAACCTACACAATCTTAATTATATTACTTAATTATACTGAATGTCATCTTATATAAACTTGCACGGTTGTTTTCTGCGAAAATTCTCATCATTTTGTGATAATAATATTATATATTTATTAAAAAGATGACGAAAAAGTGACGAAACATTTCTAAGACAGCTTTGGCACTGCATTTATTTATTTGCACATTTCTCGAAGATTTTAATTATTATAGACAATTTACATTCTCTCAACATAAAAAATACGATCTTTACAGCGTTACACATTTTTTAAAATAAATTCTTCTATTCTTACCATTTTGTTCAGTTTCAAAACAACAGACGCAATTTTGTACATGCACTGGAAGGAAATAATTTTAGCATGACCATATAACCAACTACGCTCCATCTATGCTGTTTTTGAATGAACTATTCATTATTCGCAATAAAATCGTTACCCTACATTATCATTCGTACATATCATCATTTATGCATACACATATACAATTATTACACATTCGTAAATTTTTGAATATATATTTATTCCTTTTAATTATATTTTTATGTCTTTCGTCTGTTTTTCGTTATTAAAACAGAATATACAATTATTGCACTCTAAATACATAAAGTATAGTCAAAGAACACGACTTTTGTTTTTACAGCTGAACTATAAATGTATATTCTTTGTACAAGTGAAATAGACGTATATATTTGATATTTAGCAAAAGCATATATATTTGATATTTCAAAAAATAGATCTGGGCAGTCTAGTGAGAAACGAATTAAAACGAATTTTAACTGCACTTTTTATATCTTCTTAAAAAAATTCAAGTAGAAACAAGATATCATCTACTTCGTTTAAAGAGAAGAGGGGAAGAGGGAAGAAAACAAGTGTGAAGAACTACTGGTTAGAAACGGTCAAACATCTTCAGAAACGAGTCAAAAATTTTTTTCAAACGTATACATGTAGAGAGATCACGTAAAGAGATGGTAAACACAAGTTTTGTCGCAAAGATGCAATCGACCGTTGGTTTTAGAGTCTGCTTGATAATGGAAGACCAATATGGAAGGCTTATGACTCTTTGTAACCGAGCTTTCCGCATCTCCCGTCTTTCCTAGTCTCCCCTTTTCCCAATTATTTATTTCGTTTTAAGCGTAAGAGAAGTGTAGACTTGTAGAGGGGCATGATATAGCCACGACGAACAGATCGTATTCCTGGTGGGGAACATGACTGTTCCAGTCATCTTTTGATCATGGGGTTTCTAAGCTCAGTATACCGAGTATATACGGCTACAAAAGACCGAAGCCTACCATACGGTTGTTGCATTTGTATACGTGTATATATAAAGTCTATTTCTACAATTACGTAAGCACAAGTGGTTGAAGAATCGATCAACCACACTCGAATTTGAGAAAAATATTCGACTACAGTGATTGATCAATTTTTACGACTACAACTATATGCTTTTACGCAATTTTAGAATAGACTACAAAGAGCTGACATGTAACTGCTGTATGACAAACAAAAAATCTTATAAGCAGGAAGACATCCCTTATAGAAATTTAAGTACTAACAATATATTTTTAATACTCAAAATAAGTGATTAATTGGCTAATATTGATATTTTATAAGGGACAAGTAAAAATCGATATTTTGTATTTGCTACAGCTTACCGTGATTCCGAATAACAATTTGCTACTTAGGTCTGGTTGCACCAACGTTTCTTTAACTTTAAGCAAAACTTAAAACTCTCTCTGTCTCTCTTTCGCTTTAAAATGAGACAATTTTAAGTCTTGCTTAAAGTAACGTCGATACAACTGGATTTTACTGCTTAAAGGTGCGCACAATACATCATTTTATTTTTCGCCGAATATTAAAGAAAGATAAAATGATACATCGCATCATGCTTGAAACATGCAGCTCAAGTTTTTTGTGTGCTATACGATCTTTACGAAACGCATGCACGAAAATATCCGAAAATCGCGTATCTGTGCGCGCATATAAATATCGACTATTGTCATATGAGACCTGACGATCGTCAAAAATCGAAGACTTTCGAATATCGGCGCGACTTGCACGTGAGCCTCCTGGGCTGCGCAGACCATTGCGAGATTCTTTTTAAGCGCTGCCCGATGCGTGTCGTGTATGCCATCACATGTGAATCGATTCGCGCCTGGAGAATTTTCTATCGAAGCTCTTGTTTGACCCCTATTTTATATAACTCGTCTTAATTATACAGCGTCATATTATATCTCATTACGTTATTGTGCAGCGTTTTTTGGTTTTTATTAGGCATAAAATCTGCAACGGTAACACTGGCGTCAAAGAGTTACAGACCTTACAGAATATTATAGAATGGAGGCCGTTGTCATGGCAGTGCGAGAGACCCGGGAAACATTAGGGGCTGCACACAATGGAGGAAATATTATAACGGAGGAAGAGGAATAATGATTAAGGTTTCAATCTATCAGAAACTGGTTACACCAGAATACATGGTTTCTGATAGGCTGGAATCTTAATACTTATTTGTGTTCCTAATATTTCCTCTATTGTGCACAGGGCCTTAGATTAAGTTCGTCATAGCATATGACACGATAACGTGGGGACAACATGATAGTCGATCTTCCCGCGATCTCGAGGGACCATTTCAGTGATATGATCATCAATATAGATATATTGTTTCTCTCCGACTCGACTCGGTCACACGCCAAGCCAAGCGTTGATCAACGCTAGTCCTAGTTAACTCAATCTTTCTACCTCCCCTTCCCGCTCTCCCTGCTTGTATATGTATATCGCAAAGTGAGACCGATATAACTTCGGTAGAAGTTGAGATACGATAAGCAATGAATGAGAAAGTAAGTTCGCACTCCCATTGGCACGAAATATTTTTATTAATATTGGTCCGATTGAAAATTACATCAATATCAATCTATCTCTTTCTGGCCTGCAGTGAATTCCACGTGAAACAAAAGAGGATGGATCGCTAGCTTAGAATAGAAGCCCCGTAGAATGAATTTCAGATTTGTTTCTCGGCGACCGTTGAGGCAAAGTGTTGTAACAAAGTGGTTCGATTCTCTTCCGCCGTGATTCTTTTTCACAGATCCTTCCATATCCAAATAAGACGCACAAATGTGACCTGTAGAGCATTGTAGACCACCTATTCCGAACTCGCATGCGCGCTGTCGACATGGTGTCCACTTATATATATATATATATATATATATATATATATATATATATATATATAAAAACA
>Ga0157364_1001385_pt1 | contig 20447 bp, 7 predicted proteins | sample AttsexASBM2_FD_111476 | JGI IMG/M metagenome (GOLD analysis project Ga0157364, IMG submission 111476) | Fungus gardens microbial communities from leaf cutter ant in Ribeirão Preto, State of São Paulo, Brazil - Atta sexdens ASBM2 | ecosystem: Host-associated > Fungi > Mycelium > Unclassified ...
ATTACTCTATAGACTCTATACTGAGAAAAATTGTTCATTTCATTAAATTAATTTAGATTGTCTTTATTTCTTTCGCTGACGAATGTACGTATTTAAATTAAACGTATTATGTTTGATTTAAATATACAGGGTGCGTCACCAAAATCCGGAAAAATTTAAATTTAAATTTTCTGCTATATTGTGCCTCCGCCAGAGATTGTTGTTAGTGTCCGAGAAAGCCTGATGTTTGTAGTAAACAGTCATATTCTGAAATGGCCGCGATGTTGAAACCAAGTGCGGAGTATAATCGAAAAGCCGCGATCATCGAAGGCCTTTGCGCTGAGCGCTCAACAATGGAAATAATTCGGTTCTTTGGATACCCGAGAGCAATCGTTTATGACGTTGGCAAAATATACGGCTTTAGAACAGTCTAACGAAGGTATTCCAGTACGCCAACGAAGAAGAATCTCTCGAAAGAACGTTCTGCGAGGACCACCGTAGTCGTTGAAAGGGCTCAAGTACTGTTTTGGATGACCCAAGGCAATTGTTGCGCGTTTCTGATGGACGTAATGAAACTGTGGAAATTGTGGCGTTCGAAAGATCATATATTTTTCAGCAGAACGGTGCACTGGCTCATACGAGAGTCATTTGATTCAAAATTGGTTCTCAGATGACGTCGATATGTTTTGTGTCCAAGGAATCTGGCCTCCCAATAGCCCAGAATTAAATCCCTTGGACTACTACGTATGGAGCGTAGTTGAAAGAGTCACAAACAAGTCTCGGCATCCCAATGTGACGTCATTAAGGACCGCTATTGAGACAGCATTCGTCGGCATGGACAGCACTACATTACAGCGTGCGTGCGAACGCTTCAAACTAGAATAGAGGGCGTCATTCAAGCTAATGGGGGATATATCGAATAATTGTGCTCTACAGAGATCTTCCAAGTGTAAAAGGATTTTTTGTAATATTTAATTTTTCATTAAAAACATTTTGTTTAAAGAGATTGTTCGATTTGTCCGGATTTTGGTGATGCACCCTGTATACATTCTCCAACGAAAAAAATAAACACAAATTAAATTAATAGTACAATTAATTTTTTTCTCAGTATAATAATCGTAATAATATTAATAGCACAAACTTTACCGCTTCTCTTTAGGACTAATTTATGTATATTGCACGAACAACGAGCACATCGTGATGGACAGGTACCGTTAGAATTTCGAGAGTAACAAGTTACTGTTGGCACGATATGAATCTAACCATGATAGACCAATCTATCATATTAGAGGCTGCCTAATAGCCTTTCTATACCGCGGTCATTGCCATTGAAGCGAAAAAAAAGAAATGGCAAGAAAAAAAGAGCGACGCAGTAGCGAAGATCGTTTGATCGACGCGCGGTATGGAATGGTTTCGGTGCCTCCGGGGCTGATTTCTTTCGACAATGCCGCGCAATAAATCGTGCAAACACACGCACGCACGTGCGTGCGCGAGAAACACGAGGTGAGCCGTCTGTCGCTCTTTTGAAAGTTGAACCCGAGACGGAATTCACTTTCGCCGCCGTCGGTCGGTTCGCACGCTCGCCGCCCTCTTTTTGTCAACCATGTCGTATCTCGTTCTCGAAACTCGAACGAGAGACCCGACGTGATGTGGCCGCGAGGCCTCCGGCGTTTTGAATTCCGCAGTCTCGACCGCCAGCTTATTTAGGGCTTCGGGAAATTGAGGAGATTCCGGCGGGGCTGTACAGCACGGCTGTCGTGGATCGTCGCGAGACCAGGAAGAAGACGATGCAACGTGTGAGCGATAGCGATTCATCGTGAATCTCGTAAACAACGGACTTTAACTGAGCGTTACCATAGTCAATAGGAATTTAGTTTCTCTCTCTCTCTCTCTCTCTCTTTCTCTCTTCTCTCTCTCTAAATTTATACGCGGCTGTTTACAACGCGTTTCTAAATGCGGCATCCGCTCGCGACGACGACCCTCGCGAGCCGTAGACGGTTTTACTCGAGCCGGAAGTCGACCTACTCGTTCCGGGATTGGGGCACGTCCCCTTGACCCGTGGAACGGGAGTAAATTAGGAGTGCTTGAAATAGAACCGTGTAGCATGATATCTAGTGCATATCTCCTCCGAGACATCCCCGTTGAATATTCAAAAATGTTCACATTTGCAAATATTTTTCAACGTAATTGTTATTGGTTACTCAGTGCATTATGGTAATGTTAAAAAAAGACCTTCGCGATCTATTTAAAATTTTACTTGTAACAACGAAGCATATTTATCAAAAGCATTATTATTCGTTCGAGAATTTATTTTACACGAAAAACAAGATTTTTTTTTTTAGAAAATCATTTTTTTTTTTAGAAGATCATTTTTAAAAAAGAATCAAAATATGTTACAAATAATGCATTTATAATTAATGTTGTCCATAATTGTATGTTAAAATATTTATTTAAAATAGGAATGACTCACCAATTACATCAATAAGACTTGCAGAATTTCACTTTTCAACGAAATTAAAGGTCCACTTAAAATCAGTGAAAAGGAGAAGCACAAATATTGTAACTGCACGAATCGAAGTCGCCCTTTAATTTCGTTGAAGAGTGTATTTGTACAGATGACAAATATATATTACGCGATACCTCAAACTTGTCACGACAGTCTAGACGCGAGACGGTCACTCCCGTGTCTGTTTCCTTAAGAATTAGCGCATGTTCATAAATAAGTCAGAATTTCCTGTTATTTGAGTCTTGTATTCATATATGTGTATATTCGCAGTGGCTCTCAATAGTGACGATAATATCGTTTTAATAATGACTTATTCGTTTTAATGATGATTATTTACTCGTATTATGAGCCTTTATTTGATTATTACCATAAAATAAGGTTACTTTGAACTTTGACACAGGTAGGATAATCTTGGCTCAAATTTTTAAAAATGTCTAAACAACACGCATGCACGATCTAAAATCAGGACGTCTCAACTGATTTTTACATGCGTGATATCTGAGTATTATCCAAATTGGGATCAATTATCCCAATTTTGATAATATAATACTAGGTACGGTACGCAAATAATTTCCTGCAATGTCTGAAATAACGCGCTTATCCTTCCACTCAGAATCTTCAATTCGACATAAGTCCGCTAAATCAGGCAATCGGGAAATTCGGATAAACACGTCACTCGACACATTTCTCTCCTGTGATACGTTTCCGCGAAGTAGCAACGGTGCAGAACCGCACCGTCTGGGACTCCTCACCAATTTCGATAGCAACCGTAAATCTCGATATCGTCGCGGGCGCGAGAGCGACACATGGTCCCGCATGAACGACGACGAAACATGCACTTTCCGGGGTGCAAGGTTTGCGTGAGGATCCGGACCGATGCGACGGTGCTACCAAGCAACCAACCGGCAAGATTAATGATCTAATATGGGTACTGCGGCGGTTACAGACGGCGCACGGTGCAGGCCTGTTCGTGGAAGAGATGAGCCCCGGCCTTGCATCTTGCGCGAAGATCTGCCTCCGCTAATTGACTGCGACCTCTTTCACCGCGCCTCTTCCAGCCGAATGGATCGCCGTGGCGTGACGTGTGCAACCACAAAAATCACGCGTGCACGCGAAATCGATCAATGACGGGGAAACGTCGATTTTTAAAGACGTGGAATGCGCTTTAAAACTCGATATCAAATCGAATCGTGAAATTTAAGATTTCCATATAATGCTATTACAGTCGCAAACCTTATCGTACGATACTTTAACACGAACGATCTGGTCATATAATCTAATACGAAATTGCAATCTGTTGTTCGATTCGAGTCTGAAATCCAAGAAGCTAGAAATGAACGATAAGATGATCTCGGATAAATTTAAAAGATTACTTTTACATTCGTTTATCCTCGTTGAATAATATTCGCGTGGCTATTATTATTAAATCGTGTAAACGAAATTCTACATTTTGCCGCGATATTATTTTCGGTCCTTCCTTAGTTCACGCCAACTGTCTAAAATTACTTTCACCGTGTTTTCTTGAATTATTAATAAATTTAATATAGAATATGTGTAAGGCAAAAATATATCGAGAATATTTAGCGGGATCAAGATTAAATATTTCTCTTGATCGAAGTCAATTTAAAAAATTTTATTTTTAAAAGACACGTAGAAGGTGTAATAAATATCTAAATGTTACTATCTAAGGAATATCAAAAAATGAAATCTTAAAAGCATTTATAATTAACTGCACTAAAATATAAAATGAATATTAAATATTTCTCGAAAAGAAATAGAATATGTTTTCGGGAGTATATCATGCACGATTAAATAAATGATAAAATCGTAGTCTTTTAATTGGCCAAGACCATGAAGTGTGACTAGCAACTTTCTGAAAATAACAAATCGGGGCGAAGGGGCGTAGCTAGATTTTCTCTAATTGTCATATTTCCTCGCTTCTCGTCCAAGAACGAGTTACGAAAGGCCGATGTCAAGCAGTCAAGCAACCAGACAATCGCTTGGTAAGCGTGAAAAGAAAAACATGGAGCACTTGGTGGCGGCAATCTATTTATGTAACGCGCAAATCCTGATCTGCATAAATAGCCGGACATATTATGCAACGTCATATGTAGTGCAGAATTGCCTGGCGCTATGATAGCATAACGCGGCATACAACCCTCAATAAACCTTTGAGCGGAAGAAAAACGCCGTCTCGTTTCTTGGCGTCGTCCATTCGCACCCGTCCGTTCGCGAGATGTTATAAATTTATCCCCGTCATGACACCTCCGCAGTAAAACCCGGCAATATTTAACGTAACGGCGAGGTGTTGTTGCCGTCGATCGTAAAATCATTGTGAATCATCGTAAATGACGTGTCTACCGATTCGAACATTATTCATTTGTTCGAAATAGGCGATTAAAGTGTTCTGTATTACGTATAGAAATACATTCCAAGTGTAGTTTCTATATTTCGTACTATATTATTTAAAACAGATAAAAATGTAAACTATAAATTCTTACTTACAATGAAGAACAAGAATAGAATGAATAGAAAATTGTACACATAATGTTATTACTTGCTCATTATATTGTTATTGGTTAAAGTACGTAAGATGTGCGCAATCATATGTATACATTGTATTACATATAATAAGTAAAATTACCTTATCTTTAGGTGTTATCATATCGTTTCTTTACTTCACGTAACTAAGAAAAAAAAATGTAAGTTTCCCAGAGAAGAGAAAAAAACCTATTTCTCAACTCGACAGAAAATGATCGATTAACCAAATAATATCGGCAAGAAGAACATATTCTTGACGCGATCAAATATCATTTTTATAATTTTTTTGTTTTACACCCCAAAATCATCTTTTATGTTGTGATTTTTTTAACTATCTTTTTTAACAATTTTTTACAAGGTTAATTTAGTTCACTTTTGATAATTGATAAAGTAATGTTTATCCAACTTATAATAATAACGCAAAAATCACGTGTTTTGTAATTATTTTTTTGAAATAAGGAGCGATGATGCCATATTATATTATAATTTAAATCAATCTATACGTAGGTATATTTCGGCGAACAGTGCATGAAAATTACTATTATTAAAAATCATAACTTTGTTAATTATTTTTTACATTATTACGACACGCGGATAATTAGGTTGCGTATTTACGCACTCGTCGTAAATATCATCTCGTCATCGCGAAGTCAATACATGAGTCATCGTCACTGACACATTAACTGACTCGATTATTATTCACTGCTTGCCACGCGTTTCCGCAGAATGCGGAGAGTATGACGTTTCCAAGATCATCCTCGTGAGATACACTCGCGATGAATCGTCAATTTAAATTGTCGCAGATGACGAAGTTTATTTAAAAAAAGAACGCATAAAAAGAATAATTAATAATAAACCATCAGACGAATCCGATAAGATTTCTAATAAGACGATTAAATCCTGATACGGCGAGGAAAAAGTTGCGTGCGACCACATAATTTATCGTTGCCGCGTAAGTTGCATCTTAAGGCACACCTGTGTCCTAATTAGGATATTTCGGAAGTCGTGTGGTCGGTCGACGGCTGCATTATAAAAGGGGGCTCGGGACCAGTACCTACCGCAGGAACCGCCAGGAGACAAATGGCTCGTTCATTAGTGCGTGCCTGCAATAACAATAAACGGGATTGTACGGTGAACCTTTGACTCTAGTGGTCGAGCAGCGAGCGAAGTCCATGGAATGCTCCTCGAACTGACTCTTATTGGTGAGAACGACGCGCGTTCGCCAAGTATTTCCAGGTATCCATAGGTGCTGCTTAGCCGAGTACATGCGCGTGCAGAACACCAGTAATAGTTCGACGGAGAGATGGACATTGCCTTCGAATGCAAGAGATACCTTGGTTCGCATGCCTTTCAGGTTTCGAGCGTACGTTTGATATGCTAGACGTGTATCTTGTATTTATGTTGAAATTTCCATTAAAATAGATAACATAGATAACATTAATTAACTATGTAATACGAAAGTAAAAGATTAATTGCCTTAGTTTCATTAATGTAAGATTAACTTTAATCTCAGTTTAATTTTACTCTTTATCTATTTCTAAGAATTTGAAAAGATAAACAGAGTTAATTTTACGTTGGTGGAATCGCATCTATGATTCTTCTTCTATTTTCTTTCTGATCCCTGATTTTAATTATTAAGAATGTATACAGTCTCTGCAAAAAGAAATGGAATTGTAAAATTTATATTTCCGTATAAAAATTAATGTAAATACTCTTTAAATTCTTTAAAGTGGAATCTCATTATAAAGAGTGAAAACTAAGCTAGTCTCGATAAAGTGGTTCAATTTTCAATCTTTAAAATTGAGATTTCACTCTTCAGAATAACAATTCATTAAAAAAATTTTAGATAGTACATATAAACAGTTGAATAAGATCAATATTTATAATATATTTAACAATACCTTTTTATGGTTTAAATAAAAATTTCATTTTATTTTAATTATTTTTTAAAAACGTATCTAAATCTTACTGGAATCATTTTTTTCAAATTCCAAACTTTTGTATACTATTTTCAATATAATATAGAAAAATCTGCAATGTCTTCATAAAGAAAATATGTGTAATACCTTAAAGACTCACAGTCTAACAAAATAATATTTTCTATCAGTTTTTTTAAAAACCTCTGTCTCTCGCAGCGTGTAATTAGAGATGAGAATATGAGTATTCCTTTCCCGAGTCTCACGGGCGAGAGAAAGCTCATCAACGAATTCATTAACATAATTCATTCGCGGCTTTCGGTGCACACGCGAGAACTCGCTCCGCGTGTTTCATAGCTCTTACGTGTTCCGCAATCGTCGAAAAAAAAAAAAAAGAAAGGAAAAACACTGCGAGCGCGCCTCGTCGCACTTTGCTCGCGGCAGTCGTTATCGGCGACACAATATCGAACTCGTGTCTCGAAAAATAGAAACGCCGTACGCACACAAACGCGCACGTACGATACAACCGTCCGTCGTTTCCATGAATGAAACGCGCGCCGGATACGGCAGCTCATACACGCACGCACACCGTCAGCCTTTATCAATCGTAACAAACTCGCACGCCTCAACCGCGATGTGACGGCACGGCGCCGATAACACCGACACGGTTATCGCTACGGCGTCGCGTCCTCGACATCAGTTGGTTTAGTTTTACAATTTCTCGATGCTCCCTACGATGTTTCGCCCTTGTTCCATCCGAGTACGAAGGGAGCCGACGCCGTGCGCAAATTAAGATTGCTCTCCCGGCGCGCCACGTGCTCAGACACGCGACGCCGAAAACGAAGCGATGGATCACGTAAATCCCTGTATAAAAATAAACAGGGGAAGAAATGCAATTTTTATTCGAGAAAAGATAGGTATGGACGTGTTAAAAAATTTACACGCAATTCTGAAAATGGAAGCGAAAATCGAGCTACATTTTTTTTTTTTCAAGTTTACTTTCGTAAGATATACGCGACGTTTGCATAAGAGTCTTGTTCGCCAAGCGCGTTTGTGGCGAAAGGATTACAAGGGTTACATCGTCGTCATCGTTATCCGGCCACGGTCTCGTGTTACACAACGAGCGGAGACACTCGAAACGGCTTCCTCTGCACAACTGCCGCGTGGAAAGAAGATCTATTAAAAGCAGGCGTGACTGGAGGGCACGCTATATTTTTGGCGGGCAAACCCATTGACGGACGAGCGCGTGCTTTAGTCACACGACTTGGTACCTTGCCCGCGGGCGCATACTTGCGCAATAATGTATCTGGATCGTGAAATGTCAGAGTGCCCTCTGTCTTCCTCTATCAAGCAGCGTCGTAAAAATCACCCACGCTTTTGTTCGCGGAATTTCGAAGTCAAGGTCGTGTCGAGACAATCGCGCCACGTGCGACCCCGGTCGTGGGTGGACCGACTTCGTGACTTTATAACATGAAATTTATACCATGAATTCTCTCATTTCTTGGTTTCCTGCAATTTTCAGCGAGACTTTTCAAATGAGACAAAGAGAGACAGATTATATACATATATATATATATATATAAGGTATTAGTCGGAAATTAGCGGAATCAAAAGGAAATTTTGTTCATTGGAAGCGACATATTCGTCTCCTTCGCGGAATGGCAAAGATCTGAGAACGACTGAAGAATTTGCAAGCAGATGGACTTTAATCCCGTTATAGTTATCGCAAAACGTCAGTATCTTCTCGCTTCATTCCCGGAAGACTATCTCTAGCCGCGATTGGTGCTGTACGTGCGTAACGTGCGAAACAAGTTTGCACCTTTTGCACGCATCTTCACGTTCACCGATTCCAGGTATACCCGTTCGGTCGAGAGCCGTGCAAATCGCAGCTTGGATACGTGCAAGTTCGCGCGTAGAGCACCTTCCCACTCCCTTTCTCTCTCTCTCTCTCTCTCTCTCTCTCTCTCTCTCTCTCTGTCTCCCTCGCGAGCGCAATGCTATCGATTCCGCTCCCGTTTCCGGGAAGCGTTTGCACAGCCTCGATCAATATTTACAACGAGACTCCGAGTTCCGATTGCACGCCCCTTCCGATTTGGCCGGAGTCTCTCGCGAACGCGCCCGTGATTCTTGGCCGACTTCCGGTGATATTCACAAAGCGCGGACATTGAGCGAGCATCCGGATGCGCGATGTCGCGTTTATGGCCCCAATGTACTTTATGGAATTGTTAATGCGATCTTGTTTGAAAACATCGAGCATTTGTGTCTCAATATTTAGTTTGCATCTTCATGCAACTTGTATTCGATGTATGACAACAATTAGGTAACAAATCAAATTGATGAATTACATATTTTTATCATGTCGCTGCATTGATTAAAAAAAAAACACAACTCTAATTAACAACTTTTCAAGCATTTTTTAAATTCTTTTTTAATTGAAATACTATTTTAATTATAGGTCAATGAATATGCATAATTTTTTTTTATTTTATACTTTCAATTTTAATGTATTTAAATTATGTCATTTTCAAAACTCGCTGCAATTTTAGTATAGCGATGATGTAAATTTCATCCCTTATCAGATTTGTGACACCTTTTCCGTATAAACAATGTATTATTAACAAATGTTGTTTTTCCTAAAAATAATATTTTAATTCCTAATAATAATAATAATAATTTCCTAAAAATAAAAATGTATTAATTTCCAAAAATTGATTTCCTTTCATTAACTCATAAATGTTAATTTTTGCCTTGTGTCACTTTTCTATTAACACAGCAATATATTAAGTAAATGATGCCTTTTGAAATATCTAAATGAACAATAACTCATTATAATTTATTTTATCGTTGTTTCTATATATATATATGTAGTATAACGCAACTTATATATTCGTATATATACATTAAACTGTGTGTACATTTTAATAAATATTGGTTTGAACAATATCAACTTAACGACGTTTACTCATGGTAAATAAATATTTAGTAAATAAAAGAAATAACAATTAATCAAATTAATAGTTGTTATATTTTCTTAGATAAATATATGCTTATATTTAGTAAATATTCAAAGTACTATTCAAATAATTGTTTATTAAATATTTAATACATTTTTCTTAGCATATAAGTATAAATATATACATATTGTTCCTTTTTTAATATTATTTTTAACTCCTGATCTGACTTATTTTTCTTCAACGGCTGACGGAGCGCAATTTAAAAACAACGCTTCTTCTCCGTCAACTTTTTCCGCTGCCTTGTCTTCGCGCTAGCCTTTATCCGATGTATCTGTTGTACTTGGTTGCCGCGGAACGTCAATATTGGCGGAAAGTAGGTACCTGTTTTTATCGAGTACACGCCGGTTTCGTTCATCATCGATAAGATGTCGGTTTCCTTTCTCAGGTTTCCTAGCTCAAGAGGCCTGTCTTGCGTAAAAAAAAACGATAGCCTCAGCACGTGTGTTAATTACTGGCACGTGGTGCGCGCGTGAGCGCGGCTCGATGTAATGGTAATAATAGCAAACAATGCCGATAATTAGATGCATGCGCGTACTGCGCAGGCAAGGTAAGGAAAAAAAAAAAAGGTAAGGCCGCGGCCGGTATCGCGCGATTACGATAAGTAATCGTGTTATGTCATCGCGATTAGAGAATTAGGAGAATCGACACGAGAACTTTTTTCTCTTCCACGGAATGCTAATGCACGCTCCATCTCGGAAATACAACTATATAGCGCTAACTGTTAATAGCCTCGATATAAATCAACCAGTCAACGAGGCGCTCGTTATTGAATATAGTCATTAAAACGCTATTATACTAACTCCTTTATTTAAATGTCACCTCGATGAAATCTAATTAATCACGCGCGTCTCGACTGTGCGCCGCGCAAAACGCGCGCGAGAAGTAATTGCACGCCGCGATCGCGATAAGGAACATTGATCGTGACCCTCGAGGTTAGTAAAGTAAAAATGTAAGTATCCCTTCCCTTTTTCATGAACATTAACTCTCTTAAATCATACGAGCATCGATATCTTGATTAGTAATGTTTAAATGTTTATGCGCGAGCATCCACCCGCAGATTTAATCCACGAATTTAATTCTCGAATTATTGACTGTAATGTATAGAAAAGAATACCTATCGTATTTATAATAATTAAAGTATCACCAACCTTTTGTTTGCCGGGTCAAATCTTAAGATATTAATAAAGATAACGTTTTGCTTCGGAAATGTCTCGTAGGGTCAGCAAATGTTCGATGATCCGGCAGACTCATAATAAAGCTCGATAGAAATGACATCGAGTTTTGGTGGCATTAATAATTTATAGGTGACCTAACGAGCTAAGTACGATGTGACATATCGGTGTGATAAATGCGACTGCAATCAACGCAAAATACTACATATACGGTGTACAATGTTAAATTCATAATGGCAAATTCTATTCCAATTTGAGCTATTTTTAATCATGTCTACAGATCGCTATTGCTCCTACACATATAATAATATTATTAATGAACGATGTTTACTAAATACAGAAATGGATTGATTTATGTTTTGATACAGATGGAAGTTAAAAATAACAAAATGTTGTTTAACTCAAGAGATTAGATTACCTTTGCTTCTTTAATATCTAATCAATTTACGCAAATAATAATTACTTTTTTCAAATATACAATAGATATTCGCATATTTATCATAAGTTCATCACAAATTCAATTTCAGAATACATTCAAAATGTATTCTGAATCCTAGGAAATTTAATATTTCCTAAAATTATTAAAATAAATTCGATTTGCTTACATAAGACTTGTTTGATCAATTTTATAATCTTCTTGAAAAACAAATTCTTGTTTTTTTATATATATATATAATGAATAAATTTTTCTAAAATTTGTAATAGGTTTAGGTTTAAGAATTATTTTCAAGAAAAATATTCTTTGTTAAAGCTAATCGTTACTTAAAAGAAAAAGATAAATTGAGTAATCATTTTTCTTAGCAGTAGAATGACATTTTTCTGTGCATAGAAGTGAACGCAAGACTTTCGCTCGAGGAATTTACGAGGACGGGTGCCACAATTTCTGGCCGAAAAAGCGACACTAAAAAAATGCGCGCTGTGTAACACGCAGAACGCGGCTCCAGCACTCTCGCCACAGCAAGGAATTGATTGTTATAGTTCCATAAAATCTGGTACACCGCTCGTTAGTTGATGACCTAGACGGTGGCCTCGCGAGCACGGAATGTGAATCAGCTGCGCACGGTGCTCCCACGGGCGTTGTTTACAATGCACCACACCGTGCCGCGCGACTGAAATGCACGTACGTGCATGTGCGTGTACACGCACTCATTATCGGAGTGCGGTCAGGTGTACGTGAGCACTGTCGACGGCCGTGCGCGACCACTTGTACGCGGAAAAGTAAATATAGAAAAGTTGTTTACGGCGGACGGAATGAAGTTAACAATAGTCTATGATAAAAAGGTATATTAATAGATGTGAACGCGAACGAGCTGCGTAAATGAGGCGACACGTCGATTGCCGTTGCAATTAGACTACGTGGACAAAATTTGTGAGAACGAAGTAAGGATTATTTGCACGATAATATCGTACGCCAGATGTTAAAGGATATATATTTAAAAATATAGGGCTATCTTATTTTAAAAGTGATACTCAAAAAATTAAAATCCTCTCCCCCTCCAAAAAAATTATTTTTCAATTTGACAGAAAATTATTAATTAGCTAATAAAAAAATATCAATAAGAATATATTCTTAATATGATTATATGTTATTTTTGTCACTTTCATTTCATAATTCCTAATCTTTATAAGTTAATTCATTGTTGATGATAGAATAATATTTACTTATTAACTCATTTATGGTAATGACTCGGAAATCACTTTTGAAGTAAGGAAGCGATATCTATGTAATAATAAAATGCATTATTTTTGTAAAATAACGTGTCTCAATACTATATTTTTGTTAAAATTCTTTCAAATCTCTTTTCGTAAAATTATTGAATTTTTTCAAAATAAAATCCTTCTATACTGTTTAGTTTTATAAAAAAAAAAAAAAAAAATTAGGCTAAAAGTCTGCTAAAGGTTCTGAAGTTCTCTCGAATTAGAAGTCGCAATTGTCGCATAGGATAGATATAACATAAAACGGAACATTATGAATTTTAAATAAACCGATATATGCACTGAGAAAAAATTCTAGTTAAAAAAGAACAAATCAGAAGATTCTAATATCATATCAATCAGATCTGGTTATCTCTCAATTATTATTAGTCTCAATTAAAATTATAATAGATTTAATAAGAAAATTCTGATTTGTTCATTTTCAATCAGAATTTCAATTAATGCAGATTCTTTCCATCGTGCAAATGTGACATTTACAGGTGCGCGTGCGAGTGATCTTCGAACGTTTGCCGATAATATTAATCAGATGCAAACGCGATGAGCCATTACATTGTTATTTATGCGTCGCCATCGTTATCCTCACCGGGTCTCCGTGTCCCTCCACAATATCTCACGCTTTTCCAAGCGGAAAAGATTATGTCTCGACGGGTTTACAGTTGACCCAGGTCAAGGCGAGGACGTCTATTGTCGTGGCGGAGGCCGCGACGCGCACAGGAAGTATCTGACAAGTGCGGACGGGTCTGCAAATATGGAAAGATGGTCGAGCAGGATCGTGAGAAATGCCGATGCGCCAGGTCGCGAAGGGTACACGAAACGCCCAGGTGCGACGTGACTTCCTGGGAACGCGATTTCTGATTTTTCGCCGAGTCTGTTGTGTGTAAAGCCTGTTTTCTCCGCACGTAAACTACCCTTATAGGAATCCAATTTAACCCTCCTATGATAAGTTAAATTTTCAAGCTCTAAAAAAGTAGTAAAGACTGGATCTAATGCTGTTTTGTTTACATTTCATCTAATCAACATATAACAAAATGAGTAAAAAAAAAAGTAAATAATATATATTATTCTTCTATCTCTGTTAAATAGCGCATGGGGTCTTTAAAATAGACTAAGCCTAGGGTCGCATCCGACCCCCTTATTAGGAGGGTTAATATTAACTAATTTAATACTGAAAATTAGTTATTGAAAACTGAATAATAGTGCTTTTAATATTCAAAATAAGTAACAATAATCAATATCTTTTAGTATTAAATTTTTGTAAAAATAGGCAATTCTTTCTTATTTAAAGAAGACTTCCTTGAAATACGCGATGATATGAATTATAAGGAAGGAACGAGAATATTTCTTCCTAGTACGTACTTCATATCGCACTTTCGTGCCTTCATGATTATCGGATTTGTCCGTTTCTCTCGTAACGTGAGAACCCATCATGGATAAGCGGGACACGGATTCATTTCACCGAAGAGCGGATGTTCCATGAAGCGTGTGGATACGCGAGTGAGAAATCCGGCGCAGTTTACTTTGGCATGATTGGCGCCTCGGTCTTCTCGCGTAATGCGCAATCGAACAGTCACGAGTAGGCTTCGAATCGTAGTCATAGAGGCGTGACACGATTCCTCCCACAGATTCCGAGAATAATTATTACCAGCGTTGGGCGTCCACACGTAGTCACGCAGAATGTCTAGACTGTCATGTCGCACACATCATCCAAGCGGAGAAGTGACTCATTTATTATGAAAGTGACGTTCGCGCAATTCCATGGGTATTCTTAAAATTATTTTTCTTCTCCAACGGAGAAAACGGAAAATAGTTTCTTATTTCTTAATCTGTTGCTTGCAAAATCAGTGCTCTAGGTATCTAGATGTCCGTCATTCAAAATAACAGAGTTAATTAGGGGTAAAATAGGGTTTAAGCATGCCTCTAGGTACACAACACGCCCAGATATGCAGCGTTGATTACACCGCAGAATCTGCGATCTGATCGGAGCAATTCCACGTGGCGACGCTTAAGGGCAGTAGGTCAGCCCCGAAATGGTCAGACGTCCTATCGATCCAGAACGCGAGGGAGCGGTCACGCTTAAGTACAGCCGATTTACTATTATTTAAATTGGCAAATCGTTAACGGACGTGATCGCAAGCATAATGACGACAGTTACACGCTCGCTGCTGGAAAGTTATTACATGGATTATTATGGAATATTTTAGGACTGTATATCTGAGCGACATTAATATGTGCAACACGCCATTAGGTGAACCGCCGCTAGTTGATTTATACGGTGACATTTGTCAAAGGGAGGCAAACACACCTCGCATAATAATAATCTCGCCTAGGACGCGTGCAATATTCATGAAAGTGAGGTGGTAGGGTATTTTGCGCGAGGGAAACGATACGGGAGAGAAAGAGAAAGAGAAAGAGCGTACCTACATAAAATAGAGCTGTTAACATTGGCATATGCAGTCAACGTTCGCGTGTTCGCACGGACGTATTTAATTGCCGAAACCACGAGTTAACGGGCTCGCGATCGCATTTATCTATGACGGGCGAGCGTCACGGTACGTAATGTCGGATCGTAAGTCAAATCACACGATACACGCGCTGAGAAGGAATTACAGGTCGAGATATTAAACGCGGCCGAGGAAAAAAAAAATCGTTTCAAGAGCGTATAAGCGCCGCTCAATTTACGACACGTGGCCTCGCGCATATGCAAATGATCCCGCCGCGTTTTTTCCTATCGCTCGGATGACAGGAGAACTGTGTACACGCGCGCAATACGCTTGACGATAGTAATTACCAGTTGACAATATTGCCGAGCGCGTAATATTGCCACTAATAACATATCGTGTGAACCCGATAGCGCTCTGATTTTCGTAACGCGGCGCAATCGAGTGATATATTTAGCAACGCGAGAACGGATATTTTCCTTTGCGGATTACTTTCCATCACGAAGGTTCACTGAGAAATGTTGTTGGTTCAATCCAAACATTTTTCTCTATATATTACCTCTTTCTCTCTCTCTCTCTCTCTCTCTTTCACAAAATTCTGATAAAATTGCTTATGACCAAACTCTGTTTTAGAGTCTCTAGATGAGACTAAACAAGAATTTCTGGTTGTTATAAATAGACATCGGATTTTTATGCAGATACAAAATATACAAATATGCACAAATAAATATGCATTTTTGGAATGCTTTTTCAAATTTCTATTTTACTGTTACTTTTCAATCTGCTTTCTAAAGATATATATATATATAATTACATAAAAATCCAATGTTTAATTAGAAAGATTATTATAATTAAAAATTTTGTTCTTATCTAGAGAACCTATAACAAAGTGTCGTATGATTTTGTCAAAATCCTACGAAAGAAAAATATATACATTTTTCTATATATAATATGTATTATTTTACTCTAACTTATACTGTGTATTTCACGCTACAATTTTAATTAAAATTGTAGAGTGAAACAAGCAGAAATTATACATGTCTTTTTCTCTCGTAGGATTTTGACAAAACTTGTATAGCCAGACTCTGGCATAAGGTTTCTAGTCTCACCACATATCATTCGTGTTGATACATTTTATTGGTTTAATCAGAACATTTTTCTCATCGAGTCAGCGTCGCAGATAGTACCTATGATTCCATCGAGAACATCTCAAATCGTGTAGGTACACTAGGAGTTTGGAGACTGCGACCGTCTATTTGCGGAGTGCGGCATCAGACCGGACGCGACTCATTCCCCTGTGTCTGGGTCGAGTGCAGACGTTTGGCGGTGACCGAAAGCGCTCAGGCCGAGTAGGTCAGTCCGGAAATAGTCAGACAATCGAGTTTTCCTATTAGTCAAGCGACGACATCCTCGAGACGTAAAGGAAAAATTCGACCGACTCGCTAATGAGCATCGCATTGCGCCCGATAGCGCTATTATAATTGCGACGCACGTTTATTATACTGCGAAAGATTGCAGCGGTATTATATTAAATCGCGCCGCTACGAGTTCCCGTTAAGCACATTCATTTACGGTACGACGAGATTCGTTCCGGCCTCCCAGTAAGTCGAGCGCAATCGGTCGTTACAAAGCGGTCATCGGTTTGTTCTAACGGATGATAGATTATCGTAAAGTAAAAGTAGAATAATCTAATATTTTGCATGTACACACATTTGACGCAGTATGAGAGAGAAAGGTGCATACTGTCTTCTTATCTATCTCACTCTCTTATAATATCTCATTTTGTAATGAAAATGAAGAAGGAGTAAGATAATATAAGAGTGAGATAGTAAGATAAACTATTTCTTAATGCGTTTTTATTTGCTTTTTTACCAAACTAGCCGCGTATATATGTTTATATTACTATCGTTGAGTCTTAATGCTTGTGTTTTGGAGAGTTTTTGCTAAAATTTTTTAAAATTTAACTAAATACATTTGACATTATAATGTCAAATTTAATAGGAGCAATGACGACTCACATTAGATTAAATTTGATACTAGATTTAACAGTGTACTTAAATTTTCTTACATAATTGTTTTGATGTCTTAACAAAATTATTTTCAGGTCTGTACGATATATCTAAATCTTTAGATATTTTAACAAAATCGTTCTTTCCGTGTATACACAATTATGTATTCTTGTATCTTTAACAGAACAGAATTAAATGTTTGATTATTATTAATAAAATAATACCATTGATTATTAAAAGTTGTAAATTTTTTCGATAATATTGAATATCAAATTAAATGTATATTAAATTCTCTAACAAAAATTATATATAATTTTAGTTATTTTCGTTTCTATTTCGTGGGCGACGCTTGACCTAGATTTTTCGCCTCGTGCACGAATGCCACGCTGATCTCTAAACAATTCCTTAAACTAAATTATCACAACAGTTATACGTCTTAAATGTCACCATAGAAAATTATTACTGTCGTACATTTTCCGCCTCTCTACGGCGCCAGAACATGGCGCCTCGTATTATAGAGACGAGGACGACGATGGATTTCGACTGAATTCGCCGACCTACTCCTCATTCGCGAATTAGCGAAACGGACGTTGCGCGTGGACGTTCCGGTGTCGAGGCGAGCGGGTCGAGTGTACTCTCGCATCGACGCGACGTTACGGACAGTGCTGGATATCGAGAATGTCGACGAGGTGACCTGGTGCTGCGTCGCGGCTTAGGGACAGTGGGTCAAGTAGGTCGTTCCCGCAACGCTCAGACGGCCGACAAGCGCGCAAGCGGAGATTACGTAACCCTCGGAGGGAGAAAGTCTGCGCTCCTTCTCCTCTCTCTCCTTCCATCGACACACCGCCACCACCGATTCAATCTCCCTCTTTCTCCTTCTCCTCCTCATCCTTCATCACCACCTTGCACCTTCACCAACGATCGTCTCCTCACCTCAAAGCCGCGGACTGTTTACAAACAAATCCTCCCACCTTTCCAAACTCCGACTTTTACGATTGTAATATCACAGCCTGGACCTGGATCGACCTGATCGAAGGTACGATCGACCGAAGCATGGCGGCAATGTCGGCAATGTGCAGCTGGTGGAGCTCACCGAGACTGCATTGCGCAAAATTGCAGGGAGCCAGAAAGCGCCGGGCCAAAGAAAACGGCTCCCGTTTGAACGCGTCTTTAAGAAACTGTTCAACTCTTTACCCGCCCGCCACACTTCCGTCGTCCCACCATGTCTAACTTGATCCCGTTCCATTCTACGTTATGTACAGTTCCCATCCGCACCTCCTCCGCCACCGTTATTTCTCTCGCCGAGATACCTCTCTTTATCGCCTCCATCCCTCATCTCTCTTGTATGCACGTATCTCTCTCCTTCCCATCCCACCTAACGCCGCTGTTGCGAACACATCGTTTCAACCTGGAATCGACTGCGAAGCTCCTTCGAGAGTGAGATAAGATGAAAAGAAAGGAGGAAGGGAAGGAGGTGGTCGATGTAGAGAAGAGACCGGGACGCGAGCAAACGCGCAACTCCGCTTACTTTACTTTTTACATCCGCGTTCCAGATTCTCCGGAATCCGGTGCGCGTTCATAACTGTAGTTAATTGTTGTTTAGGTCGCGGTGCCTCTCCGTGGCAATGAGCGGCGGATAAAGATGGAACGGTCGAACGGAACGTCGGCTACTTCCGGATTGACGGGCTTCCTGCGAATCGATAAGAATAAAAATGTAATTCGTGATTTTATCGAAAGATATTGATTGAATAATTATCTCTCTCAAAATTATCTATCTCGACAATTATGTTTTATTAATTCCAGATCGAAAAATTTTGAAAAATAAATCAATAAAAAAAATTTATCTTATGTTCAATAAATTTTTTAAAAAGAATACGAGATTTTTTAACACAAGGAATTCTGAATTTTAGAACTCCTTATTTCTTTGTGAAAACAAATTTATGAGTATCACAGCATAAAAATCTTCTTAGCAAAATAATAATTTTATTATATATGATTTATATCTCAGCATACTAAACGGTACAAATCATAAAGAAATATGTCCATAAAAATCTATGAATCACATTGAAAAAATTCTTTTAGAATTTTGTTTCGTTATTTCTATATGATTTATATATACGAAAAGTCAAACACTATAACGTATAATATAAATCTTATTTTATTTTTCTAGTTTCTCGAATTATTGAGAAAATTAACTGTCTCTTCCATTCGGATTAGATGCCCGTCCATTCTCACAGCAAGAGAAGTCCACGATCGATCGTTGCATAATTTACTGCGCCGCGAGCGCGTGCAGTATAGACGATCGCGTCGCGAGGAGAGCGCAGTTAGCTCGCTTGGAGTTCGGAAGAGAAGAAGAATAACAAAAAAGACGAGAAGAAAAGAGAAAAATGAACGCGATCGATACTCGATTATGCTCGAGGGGACGACAGGGGAGGAGGAGGAGGAAGGCGGTGACGATCAGCGTGCATATCAGGGCAAAAGAAACTAGGCTCGTTAACGTTCACAATTATTCGCCATGGCGCATCCATTTTGTTGAGAATTGTCGATTCCTCGAAATCTTCTCTGCACGCGAAAGTCGGCGGCTATGCGCGTCGTCGATTGCGCGAGATTTGCGAAGCGGAGAGCGCGATTCCGCATCGCCGTTCGTCCGTTCCAACTCCTGCATGCAGGAGGACGGGGGACGAACTCCAACGAATGGATGGTAGGGAATTTCACACAAAACATAACCCGCATATAGAAACGCAGACACAGTGGCCTAGACAAGTAGGTCGCGGCGCAGTTCTCCCTGTCCGAGCTCGCGTGCGCGAGTTATATCCACGTCGTGTATGCGCGCATATGTCTATGAAGTGCTTACACACATAGAGACGTGCGCATGGAGAAAGAAAGAGAGAAAGAGCGAAGAAGAGAGATGGCCGTGTGTACATGTACGTGCACGCACACACGATGGAGCGATGTACCTATGGTATTACGTAAACTAGGTGCTCACTACTGCGCCACATGTTACATAGGTAGACGTGTACACGGAGAGCAGAGCAAGGGGTTGAAGCTAGTGTGGGACGACAGTGACACAATTTTTTTTTTTGCGGACCATTCCCTGCGCAATTTTTCTTCGAGCATGAGCTGATATCGATCCTACGGTGCAGTCAGGAAAAAAAG
>Ga0157364_1001386_pt1 | contig 20438 bp, 13 predicted proteins | sample AttsexASBM2_FD_111476 | JGI IMG/M metagenome (GOLD analysis project Ga0157364, IMG submission 111476) | Fungus gardens microbial communities from leaf cutter ant in Ribeirão Preto, State of São Paulo, Brazil - Atta sexdens ASBM2 | ecosystem: Host-associated > Fungi > Mycelium > Unclassified ...
GCAGCTTTCAAGTGAACGCGCGATTTCCGGCGACATTCGCGTGATACGCGTGCCAGGCGTACGCCACGCGTGCTGAAGACGTGTCCGGAAATGACCTATGCACAGAGCACAGCACCTCACTGCATCGCTCAAGCATTCCTCCTTTGCACGCGCTCGCCTAAACTGCTCTGTTCTACTCCACAATATTTTTATGTACTCGTGTACTTATGTACATAAAAATCCAGCTGCCACGTATGTACGTAACGTATTGTACATAAGACAGACGACGCGACGTACTACGTGCAGATGTTGCACGGGGTATTACCGCAAAACATCTTTCGATCGTAATGTCTCCCCTGTACGTGTACACATAATGGAGGATAACGTGCGCGACTTTTTTTTCCTGATGTTATGTAGTGGGAGTTCTATATTAAATTCGTAATACCCCGTGATGCGTGAAACAGTGTATAGAATTAAATAATAGATATTTAATAAATAATAATCCCCGTGGTGATTGCAGGATATGTCAATTTTGCCGACGATAAAACATTGACTATACAATGTGTAAATAGCTATCTATGTTGAATGCAGGATTGGGGAATAACGCGTTACTTGTAACGCCGTTATTGTTACCATTTTTTTTTCTTTTTTCAGTAATAATCGTTACTTTTTTTATATCTGGAATAGAAACGAACGTCATTATTTTTACAGTTACTTTAGTTCTCTATTATCTTTATATCTATTCTGTAGATTGTATTATTTTTTATCAAATAGAAATATTCTATTTAAATAGAAGTTAATATTAAAAAATATTTGTACTTAAGTTGATTCTGATAAGTCACTGCCAATATTGAAAATAAGTATAGTAGTATACATATGTTTAATATGAATTGTAAATTCTTTTTCAATAACTGGCAGTGAATATTAGAATATATTCTTAACAAATTAAAAACCATGTTTGATAAAAATTTTTGATAAAATTTAGTTTGTAAATTATAGTCTAAAGGTAAATTGTATTAACAATTAAAAAATGTTAATATAAAGAATTAGAAGATATTTTTTTAAATAATAATATAAAGAAATGCTTGTAGAGACTAGTTTAAAGTTTTAATACTGATTATTTATATATTTAATATTGATTATTTATACACTGCAATTTTTTTAAATACCTTATTTTAATATTATAAAAAGAAAATCATTATTTTCTAAATAATGTATTACTTGTTAAACTTAGTAACGAATAACGATAACGCATTATTTTTATTAAAGTAACGTTTTCTAGTTTCCTTCGAATTTCTGTGTTCCCGATCTACCAAAATTTTCAAACACGTTTGTTCAATGCGTGTACACAAAGTTTGTTTCGTTCTAAATACGGAGTTTACCGCGGAGATTGCGTCGGCAAACTGAATATTCTGTTGAAAATCACCGACGCGATTGCCTTTCATTAAAATTGCACACGTTCTTTCTCTCAATCCGCTGTCGATCTATAAACGTAACGAAGCAATGCCCTAAGAGCATCTCACGTCATGATATCGGATACGTCTGTTTAATTTGCGTTATTTGCATGAGAAATATTCGTTTGTCAACGAAAAATGTTGTGTATAATACGTGATTTACAAAATTTTTAAATTAAAAAGCAAGAAAATCACATATCATTTTCACAAAATATTTCTCTCAATGTAAAATCCATTTGCGACGAGAGAAATACGATGAATAAAAAATTTGCAATCATGCGTGAAGTCGAAACGACGGGAAGTCTCGAAAAATGAGGATTGCAATTATCTCGAAATCGAGATAATTGCAATCCTCATCTCGAAATTCCCGTCGTTTCGACTTCACGCATGATTGCAAATTTTTTATTCATTTCGTATTTCTCTCGACGAGTGTTCTCTCACTTCCTCATTGCGATGCGCGAAATCTTGATTTCCGCCGTCAAGACCAAGTCAAGTCGAAGCCGCGAAGAGGGAGGATCGATTAATCTCATCACATCTCAGCGTATCGAATCTCGGATTGGTTTCTGTTGGTTTCTGACGTATGCCGTATCGGACGCGAAGTTGCTCTCCTCCTTCCCCGAACGGCCCAAACCCTGCCACGTAACACGTTGCTGCTGGAATCGCGCCGCTCTGAAAAATTGCTTTCCGTTCGAAGGCGCATCTGGCAGGAGCGCGGAGCCAACGATTACGACCGTTTATCCTTCCATCCTCCCCCACAAGCCCACAACCGTGAGTGAACCGACCGAATCAATCCCATCCCTGATGATATTCCCAAGTCCCGACTAGCGACTACAACATCGTGATTCTCTAGTGATCTGAACTGCTTTGATGGAATGCCACCTTGTCTGTATTGTTCTTTCAGTGCCACCTAAAATCACGCCTTTCAGTTTTGCTCGCGATTTAAACGTAGGGGACCGTACTAGCGTACAGTGCGTAGTCGTGACCGGCGACCTACCACTGACATTCACGTGGCTCAAAGATAACGTCCCGATAGAGACGGTCAGGACGTTGCCGTCGTCGCAGGATGCGGGCAGCCGCGGTCGGTCGCCGGCCGGTCCTGGGATGGACGCGATCGACGCGATGATTAACGGGGGCCCCAAGCTAAGGGGCCCTGCCACCATGACCGCCTCCGGCCCCGGGCATGACGAAGCGTCCTCCTCGTCCCAGAGAAAGAGCATTACCATCGGGATACATGACGCTTTTACCAGCGCCCTGAGCATTAGCACGATCGCACCCGCGCACAATGGCACGTACACCTGTCGCGTGACCAATGGCGCTGCAACCGTCGCTCACTCTGCACTCCTTCACGTCAACGGTAAACGCACACCGTTGGTGTAATAGACTGACCGACGACCGTGTTCCGGAATCGGTACTTGGCACGGTTACGGCGATCATTTGGGTCTTTTTCTCTTGTTTCTCTCTCTCTCTCTCTCTCTCTCTCTCTATCTATCTCTTTTTCTTTCTTTCTTTCTTTCTTTCTTTCCTCTTTTCGTCACGATCGAGAGACGCGTGCCCGCAACTCTCAACGCCAAATACACCGGCATCGTATTTCGGAACACGGAATACCCGGTCGGCGCTCATCGGGATGCCAACGACGACGTCGGGGGACGTGGAAGACTCGGATGAATTCGCGCCACGTCTTGCGGAATAAGATCGCGTCGGCGACGTGCGAGAGAGCGGATTATCATTGAGATTCGCGAGCTGAGGCTCGATCGTGATGGGACCGGACTGGCAATTTTCCAGTTCGTTGGCTGGTATAACGGCGATGGAAAGTAACTGATTGATCGGCACGTAGGGAAACACCGGTGCCGCCGGCCATCGTTTGTGCTCTCCTCGACGCGACGGCTCTGCTGGGCTCTGCTGGGCTCTGCGCCGCGACGATCGATCAATCAGCGCGTCCGAGCTCGCGCGATGCGTACCGTAATCAATTTTGTTTTACTTCAAGAATAAAAAGAGCAACGTCTAAATCGCTATTGGTTTCTGGGGCGTAATTCTGCGAAAGAGAATTACGCCCTTCGCGCGGGGCGTGTCGTGATTCGTTACATCGCCATCGTCGCGAGAGAGAAGCCTCATCGTTGTTCGCCGACTGTTTGAGCGCCGACTGCATTCCGGCTCGTCCACAATGATCTTCGATCATTGAGATTTAAGATCATTCGACGTGACCGTGTGTGTGTTTCTGCTACACGCAATCCAAACTGCACGCGTATCCAACTCGCCGGATCGGTATTTTCGAAGAGGACTTGGAAGGGGAAAAAAGAAAAGAATAAAGCACTGCCGCGAAAAAAACTATAATATCCGATTCGGCGTGTTGCCAGCTTTTTCTCAGATTACTTTCGATTTTGAATCGTTCTCTCTTTCTTTCATTCTTTCTCGTCCTGCACGCGGTTCTCTTTGCACGCCCATCTGCACGCTTTGATCGAGTTTTCCTGCAACCACTATCGATACCTATATGTGTATTATACGTACTGTATATAATCTTGGCAATGTCTTTGGCTCTCCCTTTCCTACGTATTAGCGTTATGCGAGCGGCCCAAAGTACTTGTCCAACTCACATTCGTTTTTCTCAATGTCATGAATTTTTTATTAGAAATCAAGTATCGACAATAAAAGCTTTGGAAATATATTTTAATATAATAAAGAAACGCGTTTTTTATGTAAATACTGGGCAATTAAATACTTATTGTTTATTTTAAGTGTTACATCAGTGTTTTTAATACTTAAAATAAGTAATTAATCTTAATCGGTATTTTGAGTTCAGATATTTTCTTCAACTAAGTTGTGAAAAATTGTTTACAACAAATGTTTTTCACAACATTATACATACATAATTTATTATGTCTTGAATTTTGACTTTTAAAAAGTTTTTTGATTAATTTTAAGCACAAAAATATATTAATTTAAAGTACATTGGACTCGCGAATAGTTAAGAAAATTTCGGAGCAAATACCGACTATGGTTAATCACCTTCCAGTATTAAATTTCTATAAGGGAAAACGAATGCGAAATTATATAAACACATTATTGAAAACTAGGGCATTTTTGACGTTTGGTTGCTTGTATATTCCTATTTATTATAGTATCTACTTACAATTAAACATCCCGATTGCGACATCGAGAGATCGTAACAGAATATGGAAACCGCGTGCAAGAAACGAGATTTTTCTTTAACGAAGTCGAGATCTCGATGTCGCAGCGAGACCGTAAAATTCTCGTACTGGTTTTCCTATTCGCACAGGTGTATGCATCGTCCAGCATTGGTATTCAAGAGACACGAGTAATGTTTTGACTGAATATATTACATTTGTCCATTTCTCCTAGTACTCCACACGTATATATACACGGAAATCGCTGTTAACGATATATTTCTGCGATATCCTGTAGGAAACGTATTTTATACATTTCGTATTTTCGTTCCTTTTTTTTTACGAATGACTCATACACTCTGTTACTCATTACTGTGTTGTATAGTATCACATTTTGAGCGTTTTAATAACGAAGTCATCATTTTATTAAAGTAGCAAAGAGTTTTGATAATATGTTTAAGCTCGAGGTATATATATATATATACTTTGTTCAACGTCATTTTCACCATCACTATATTGTTACGATATTATTATGGAGATATTTGTAGTGATATTTGTAAGGGGCATTCGACGCGACAGATCTCTGAGAAATTTTTGATATATATAATTCTTCTGCATGCATGAGTTTCTATCAAAGAGAAAAAAAAGAAAAAAAGTAGAAAAGTACTACCTGAAATCAAATCACGAACGATTGCATCATTTCGCGATACAGAGATCTGTCGTGGTCCTTAGATCTAATTCCACATTTGAAATTTCGTCTATTGGTAGGGCTCTCGGTAAGTAAGTCTGCGATACGTAACCGAGAAAGAAGAATATATATCTTCGAAGGAGAAAATGTGTGCAAGTGTCTCATGCCGGATGAGCGATCGTTATGGCGCATCTCGCCAGGCCAGGATCGCGGTTCAAGCGGTTCCACGTACGCACGACTTGCGTGAGAAATCTATTTTCAAAAAGGGAGAAACGGAGTCAGGTGCCTCTCGGTCGCCAAGTTTCCACGCACCGCGACATTCGCGCGAAACAAATTTATTACGCCAAGTTTCCCCTCCCCGCGCGGGGGAGGTAGGGTGAGAAAGGACTTATTTCCAACTTCGCGGTCTCCTCATAAAGACACATCGGCCGACATTAACAGTTATGCTCGCTCGTAAATGTTCATTTCCCAAGCTACATCGCTACGCCCGCGTTATACTCTCGGCGGACGCGTTACGTACGTAACGTCGTCCCGATATTTATGGCCGTGCCACAATTTTCCGCGGACCTTCCTGCACGCACGCGGTACGCGGTGCGAGAAACCGTCGCGCGTCGCGTTGCACCTGTCCTTCCCGTGCGGGAGAGGGGAGGGGGGGGGGAAAGGGGAAATTACGCGGTAGAATGGGATCGGAATAAATGGTGGGCGAGTTTATCGAGTTTCCGTGATGTTACTGCCGGGGATTACTCCTACACGCGTCCTTGCGGATCGTCGTGTTATCGTCATCGAGCTGGAGGAATAAACCAACGCGACGTTGCGTAAGATACACATACAAGCCGCATGATTTTGCCCCCGTTATTTCGACGAAATCTCATCTAATCGAATTGTGCTGCGATGTGTTAACAGGTAAAATATTATTTAGTCAATACGACGAAAAATAAGGGAGGATGACTTACGGTTGTTACATATATGGTCCCACTTATGGTAACGTTGCATGCATTCTCGTGTCCCCCTTTTTCGTAAATTGCAAATCAATTGTGCGTGTGCACAAGACACGTATCCGAAAGATGCAAAATCGTCGATCGATGACGCGGTAAAACGCCAGGCAGCGCAAGACCAGAGGTGCATACTCTCCATTATCATGTCACAACGTAACGTTTATAGTTCCGCCGCGGATCTCGCCATTTTTTTTCGGAGACGGTGTGATGGAAGGGCAACGGACACAGCTTATGTGTACGACGAGCCAGGGTGACCAGCCGTTCAACATCACGTGGTTGATGGACGAGAAACCAATTCAGGTCGGACTGAGCGACGGTGGTACATCGGTGTCGTCGGTCCAGACCGTCGCTGCTGCCGCCGCCGCCGCCGCCGCCGCCGCCGCTGCCGCCGCCGCTACCGTCGAAACCAGCAACGGCATACAGATAAGCGACTATCCGCCGTTTTCCAGCATCCTGACGATAAATAGCGTCAGCGCTAGCCACAGCGGCAACTACACGTGTCAGATCAGCAACGTCGCTGGCCTGGCCGAGCACTCGACCAGCCTCTCAGTCGCTGGTTGGTGTCCCGAGAAAAACTGACGTAGTCGTAAGAAAACTGTGTACATAAAACGTCCACAAATAAGAACCTTCCTTTTTCGCTATTTCCCCATCTTTCTCTCTATTTTTCCGTTTATTTATCTCTCTATCTATCGATCCTACCTATCTATCAATCTATCTCTCCTTTTTTCTCTCTCTTTCTCTCTTTTTTTTTTCTCGCACCTTTGTCCCACTTTTCTTGTGTATAGGTGTGTATACGCGTGTATACACATATACATATTGTGTGTATATATATATATATATATATATATATATATATATATACACACACACACACACACACAAGGCAGATATACAGTTCGTATCACAGCGCAGAATTCGAAGAAACGTCGAGCAAGATTCGGTTTTCGTTTTTTTATTTAATCCGTTCCTGTGTTCCGGGTTACTCGGACGACTTTTCCGAGCCGTTGATGACATCCCTCGAGAAGGGACTGCGATACGAGTCCCTGTTCGCCGGATCGTAATCTTATATGTTAGTATCTGATTTCGCCAATTTAAAACACCATTCTTTGTTTCTCTGAAAAAAATTCTCCTTTGGTAGCGTAAGTTGGATGAATCTTAAAAATTTATTTCACTTTTGCCAGTACAAAAAGTAAAGTTTTATCAGTAATGAAATATTTATAAAAGTCTTAAGCCATTTGAAATTGCGTGTAAACCTTAAAATGTATAAAGATCGATTCATATTAAGAATACATTTTTATAAAAAAAAAATATTAAAAATTCTCGATATAGGTACAATCAGGGATATATTTCAATATATTTATTTAGGTATACACAGATATTTTAAAACAGAATAGCTATTTCAACAGAATATTTCAAACTATGGTTCACATTTCGTGCTCACAATAATAGTATTAATTGTGAGCGACATAATAGAATACAACTTTGTTGGGATTATTATTACTCATTTATTTTAGAAAGAAAAATGTTTAATATACATGAGAAACAAAAAATAATTCTATTTAAATTTATCAAACTTAATCATCTGTCTTTTTTATAAAGTAGAACAGTTAAAGAAAAACAGTCAGTTGGTTACCGATCGCAATGCGATATCCAGAATAACTTTGAGGATTAATTTATGGGTATATATGTTAATGGATTTCGCCGGATTTAGTTCTTAGCGGTCTCACACTCGCTAGAGAGCAATATATTATTCATTTCTATCCATTTCGATACTCAAATTCTATAGGATATCAAAAGATTCGTATATTTCGTATGTTATACGGCTCCACATATTACGTAATGGCGCCTGTTCCTAATGCGTATAAAATACGACGAGATCGCTAGGTTTTCGACATCTGAAAGCCATTAAAGATTTTCCAGCGACTGTCGCGCGGCAAAGGAATTTCCTCAAAGCGAAATACGATCCCTTAACCTCGACAGAAGTTATACGCGCGTAACAAATTGGAGGACGAATGTGCTACAATTTTTCAAGAATAAACATCAAAGGAGTAAGTAACAATGGTAATTGGCTATTCCATAAAATAATAAAAAGAATTAAAGTTAATGGTTTAATTTGACGTCGCAATTGTGAATCTTTAACAAATTTCGAGGTAAAATAATATAAAGCAATAAATTAACAGATAAAATTTTAAACATCCTGCCAGTATCGATGTGAATTTTTTACAATCGAATTTCTCGGTCTATTATGCTTATATGTTCTTTGAAAGTACTGCAGTCATATTATAGGGTACACACCAGACTTTCGTAATATTTGCCAAATGGAACGTAAGTTCCACGTTCCATGTCCTTTCGAGTTCACTTTGTGTTCATCGTGCAACGGAGTATATACCAAGTGCAGTATACTGCACTTTTCAGTTTCATGGTACTGTAATACCTTTGCCGCCACGGCTTACGATCAGCACATACGTATGTATATCTTCGCACATACGTATGTATATCCGTTTCAGCGCGATCTTACATGCACTGATATTTTTCGTATTATTTCGATTTGATCGCGTTATATATATATATATATATATCCTATTCAATTTATGCCCGGATATATGCATTACTTGTATCTCTGATTCTATTCTTTCTATTTCATTGAAATATTCTGTACTATTATTTATATCTCTGATCACTACTGTTTGCATTCGGTCGTCTCAAGTACACAATTCAAAATTTTGTTTTAAAAATATACATTTCACGTGTTTTAAATAGTTCACTCAAGTCTTTGTTAATTAATTTAACACAGGATGAATATATTAGAAAGTAACACAAATGTTATGTAAAAAATATAACACTAGAAAATAAAATAAAATTGACAATTTGTAAAACAAACTGGTGGAAGCCATATTTTTTAATAAAATTAATATTTATGTTATTGAATTGATATTATTTTTTTCATTAAATGAACATTAATTTATTAATTTATTCATTAATATTGGACTTTACATTTCAAAATACATTTTTACATCACATTATTTTTATTTTTATATTATTTGTTCTTTTACTCATATTGTATTTTTTTGACATTAAAAAATATTAAATATGAATTTAATACAAAATATTCAAATAATATAATTATATTATATTAAATTGACATTCAAATATGTTGAAAATTTCAACAAGCATTTGAGTAGACCGATTTTAATATTAAAAAATAGAAAATATTTTTTATTTTGTATTTCTGTTACTACTTACGTGTCGGGATATTATATGTATATGTCTGCAGGTCGTATTATTTGCACGTTGCCATATTATACGAAGTATGTTTGTTACTTACTGCGCTGATGTACTACGTATGTCTGGTTGCTCTATTTGTACGCGGTTATACCAAGTCAGTTACTGCTCACTGGATACGTATGTATGTCTGGTTGTACTACTTACTTGGTATTTTGTTTCCACATTTGATGCATCCAGTTCGAAAGAAGCAATTTGGCGAAAATACCCATTAATTGTCCTCATTAATTAATAATTGTTAAAATGTTTTTTTTTTAAGTGCATAAAGGTGAGATTGAAAGGTGACAACAACAGAGAAAGGAAAGTCGATAATTCTGAAATCGTAGTCGCGCTATCGAAAACAATACCTGGCATGATGCCGCCATATCCCGATTTCTTTCGTTTGTCTTCGAGGATAGCTCGATAGAATTTTCGTTTGCTGTTGGAAATCGAGAATCACACAGGCAAGGAATGCTTGGACAGATAAATCGTGTAGACGACAGATGTATCGCCGACTTTACTTGTTTGCATGCTCGTCAGCGAGAGATAATTATAGATTTTCACGAGATCGTTAGAACAGGAACGGTTCTATTTGCGAATTTTAACGAGAGTGCATATCTTTCGATATGCAAAGTAATTCAACAGTAGCACACACGGCCTATTCCAGAGTCCGTTGATCCGGTATGCCGGTAAGGCCCAATATAAAATGTATTGACTCTTGATATATCATTCCCTATATTCCGTACGTTTACCGCAAGCAGCATCGCTGGAATCGATGTAGACCTCGAAATTGAAATATTTCAGTCTTGAGCGTAGAAGTATTATTCACGTGTGTTCAGATTTTTTAAAGGACGTTTCCGCGAATGTATTAGGTAGAGTATCGTAGCGAGTTGATATTCGAGACGTTGTGCTAATGTAATGCAACAATTGTCTATGATACGGGTGTGCATAAGCATGCATTCGCGTAGTTAACCTGTTTCTGGTTACAATTCCCCCCTCTCCCTTTTTTCTGCGAGAGCGACTTGGAATGACGATGGAAGAATGTAAAAGTGATATTCCTCCTTATACTACGTGTTTTTCTATTTTCGGTATCATTACGGTACATTGCCACGGTATCGTTTGCGTTTGTCGTTGTCTGGAAGCATTTTATATTACATCCGTCTTACGGCTCTGTTTACTTGGAATGGTGCTTGCGTTGTTACGTTCCTTATGATAATGACCAACTTTGCATTTTTTGCATGATATTACGTTTCATATACTCGTACTATATTATGTGTATATTATATTTTCTCGACATATATTTATATACTTCAATTTATACTAACTACTCTCATGTATTTTAAACGGACAATTTTTTCTTTTATTCAGATACCTTTTATTCCTGTTTATATTTCCCATTTTCATCATATAGTTTATAATTTATGTAGGTTATTTAATTAGAGAATTTTTTTTATGTAGATTTAGTAATCATTTCTCTCTCTTTCTCTCTATTATTATTATTATTATTATTATTATTATTATTACTATTATTAAAGATGCATGTCCTTTATTTTCTATTATTTTCTTAATTAAATATCCTAAATTTTGTTTTCTTGATATATTTAACATTGCTTGAATTCCTAATGAAATTAAAAGTAGATAATTGCGGCAAAATCCATTCTCGTTTATTTTTATACATAACATATATACATAACATCGTCAATTCAAGTAATTTAGTCGTAGCCTTAATGGATTCCGTAGTATAACACTGTTACAATTTTCAGCAAATTGTGTAAGTATATAATCTAGTTGAAAGAAAGAGATGCATGCATTACACAATTATTAACACATTAGGTAAACATTAATTTAGTCATTGCCATTGGTATTCGTCACCGTTTATATCGCAGTAAAGTATCGATCCAATGTTTGAATATATAGGGAATGACTGTTCAAATAAATAACCTGTCATATCATATATATTTTTAGACCGAATTGATAAAAGATAAAATCGTAGCGGGACTGTGAAATGAAAATCGATATCGTTTGACGGTTTTACATGATATTATCTTTAGGAAATAACGGGATAACGCGGGATAAATTGCGTATTACTCTCAATATTCTGCAAATTAAATCAAAAGGAATTTGTAATAAATTTGTAATATAGCAATGATTACATATTGATGTATACTGTTCTTGTTTTTAGCCATTATCATTAATTATAGAAATGTAGAATCTTTGTAATATGCATGGGCGCGACTGCGACGCAAATGTCCTCGACGGTCATTATCGATTTAATGGCAGTGTTTTAAATTTTATGGCGTCATGTAATTGTTTTTTTCTAAGAAAAAAACGAGATGAACGGTGACGGAAACGAGGGGGCATCGCGTAAAATTCTGGCGGATACGAATTCGAGCGACTGGAAGATTCTAAGCCAATTGGTTCGTATTTTTAGTACCTCCGAGGTGGACCGTGGAACCTATCGACCAGAACGCGGTTGTAGGTCACGGCGTCTCCATCGCCTGTCAGGCCGAAGGATTCCCCATTCCGACTGTGACTTGGAAGCAATCTATCGGTAAGTCACGACTCCTTAAAGGTGGGATCTCGGAGATAACTCTCCTCTCTACCTCCGTTCCCAGCTACGTTACCGAGAGATGTATTACGTCTCCGACGTGGCGCGAGAAATGAGAACGCTCATTCGCACCTGATCTCTCTTAAGTATAAAACGGATATTCTTAATAGAAGAAGGCTCCCAATTTTTTAATAGAAACTGGAACAGTTAATTTTGTGTTGACGTTTTATCTGTATTATAAATAATCCACAAATATAAATGAAATATTTACTTACATCACAAATCATTTTTTAACGTATTCGAAAATGCATTTTTCAAAAATTTACATTGACATCGATTATTTATTTCAAACTAACTTTAAAGTGAGATATGACATAGATATTATTACATTTTCTAATAATCTCCTGTCGATTAAGCGAGAACTTTGTTCGCACGAACATTACGTAATTTTCATTTAAGTTACAACCGGCGAAGCGTCGACGGGAAAAAAAAGGACGCTTTGGAAACAGTAATCAATCACGAATTTCGCTGAATCGTCGGTCGTCTCCACGGACGGGTATCCAGTCCGTAGTCAGAAATAAGTCTTATCTATAGATAAAAGTTCTATAGATAGAACTGTATAATTAATTTCGTCAATTCGCTGAACGTGCAGATTTGATATGACGTACTTTCGTCAGAGACTTTTCTTCTATCCTCCCTATTTTTCCTCCTAAATTTCAACTTCGTTTTAGCGCGGAATGCATTCTTCGCTGTTTAGTCTGATTGTATTTTCGCGAGCCAAATCGTTCCTACGCCGGCGACAACAGTTTGCAAAAAAGCTCTTTGTGTGTCTTGGCTCGATGCGCAGTTATACGTCGCAGTGATGAGATTGTTATCAAATTCCAGAATATTTTTATTAATTTTAATTAACCACAGCTGGAAAACTAGTACACATTTGTCCGTAAAATGCTTTCAGTGAGTTAGTTGTGTCGTATTATACATACATAACGTTCCTACCGCATGTTATGTGTTACATTCTGATACATGTTAAGCGTTCTCGTTACTCAAATATTAATCCGTAAAAGTTCTCTCCATCGTCCGAATACGTATCTCAAAGTTGTTGCAAAAATAAAAGACGAGATATCCCATGTGGATATTTGTGTTTTTCATCATTCACTATGTATCTCGGGAAAGATGTCGGGGAAGCATCGATCCGCCGCGCTATCGAGCGATGCATGCCATGCAGACAGCAGTATCGAACATGAAAAAAGAAGCACTGTGTCGAGGAAAGACGTTCCAGTACGTCCTGTCACGATTCATATTAGTTGCGAACAGCGTAGAACGTGGTTTTATCATGATTTTATTAAACCTTGTGTAATATTGTAACTATCTGCTACTAGGTCGAGTGCGCAAACGCAATTTGCATCGGTCGAGAATGCCGCCGACGAGAGACGAGACTGCCGTAAGAGTTTCGAGACATAATTTCTCGGAAGACTCCTGCGAAAAGACTGATTACTCAAAAGAGCTTTCAAAATGTTCGGTTTACCTTGCACGGGAGGAGCTCTCGCGAAGTAAATCTTTACCGTTTGAAGTTATGTGGATGGTATATACTTTGATACATCTTTCGCTCGTTCGTTTATTTATGAAAAGATAGAATAAGCGAATAAGGAAAGGTCTACGAGAAAAGAGATTCCCAAGCATACGCTTCGTATACTCGTATTTAACCTCCAACGCGTTATGTTTTTAAATCATTTAGACATTCATGTATTCAAAAATGCGTTTATAAAACATCATTTAAAGAACTTTTTTCGTGGCATTTAAATCGGTATACAACAGGATGTTTTGTAATAAGGCGTAAACAAGGTGATGCTTCATGCTGTGAGCTGGGAAATCATTTTTCCTCCGGTAAAATTTAACGTTATTTTTTTACAATTTATAAAGTTTGAAAATTAAATATTCTAGCAGTTGAGTATGCCTCCAAATCAAAACGCTGTTAAAGTAAAGTTTACCTGAAATTACGCGAAGAATAAGATTTTGTTATCTATCATGCGCATTCATGAAGATCTTTCCTCCTGAAATATTTGATTCCTTTCTTTCTTATTTTAGTTTCTGATGAGTCTAGAATATCTACCGATAAAATGTAAACACGTTGTATAGCGAGTTTTGTTGTACAATAACTAAGGATGCGTGAGAAATGAAAATTTCTCAAATAAAACATAAACAAATAAAATATAAACTTCACAATGTACTTTATTTTTAATATGGTACGCACTAGAACAGAATAGAATAAAATGGAAAGAATAAAGAGAAGTCCCAGAAAATAAATATATCAGTAATGTCAACTCGAAATAAAAACGTTTATCATCATGGCAGACGGATGGCATCGTCCAATTAAAGCTGGAAAATAAAATACCAACAAATTTTAATTTATGCTCTTCCATGATTGCAAAAGTCTATCCTAGAATTGCGTAAAAATAGTTATAACCAAGACTGGGGAAAATATGTCTTAAAGTATTTAAAATACGAAATACAAAATACTTTCAATCTTTCAATTTGAAAGTCAAAAAATGTTGTATTTCAAATCGAAAGGTTGAAAATATTTTGTATTTAGTAAATACTAAGATTAAGAAGACAATATTTTGCATTTCAAATACTTTAAGATGTATTTTGTCCAATCCTGATTGTTAGGACGGAATCCATAGACATTGCTCAAGATTCAAGAGATGGTCTTAAGCTAGTGCTCGAGATGTCATGAATCAATCAGAGAGCCGTATTAACGTCTTAAGATGATGCTTGAGATTGTCTTGAGATTAAGAACGGAGTATGGATTCCGGTCTAAGTGATAGTTGTAAGAATTGATTAATCACAATCAAATATTCTTTTCATATTCGACTGATTGATCAATTCTTATAACCACTTATAACTTATTTTTTATGTAATTATATGTAGAATGGACTTTAAAAAGCCCATAGAGCTCGTAAAACGTATGGTAGTAATTTTCCGCGAACATGTCTATTATGCAGAAACGTAAAGATGTATCCTTGCACATTTAGGTGAAACTTCGGGTGACTACAGAGAGCTGGGATACGGCACGGAAGGCGCCGGGGTGGCCAGAAATGGATCCCTGGTGATCCCGCGGGTATCGCGGGATCACGCCGGATTCTATCTATGCCAGGCGAGCAACGGCATCGGGCCTGGCCTCAGCAAGCTCATTCGGTTAACGGTTCATGGTAAAATATTCACGAAACCTAGAGTTACCGTCGCCGTCTGGATCCTAGATCCAAGATAGTAAATCCGGGATTTAGTTTGGGTCGCGCTGGATCATGCGAAGTGATCGAAACTGGATAGTTCTTTACCGCTGTCGCCATGGATTAGGCGAAAAAGTGTCTGTCGTAAATTTTTTCGTATTGTAGGATATCATCTGCAGACTGTATAAAAATTCTTTCTCTCTCTCTCTCTCTCTCTCTCTCTCTCTCTCTCTTTCTCTTTGAAATTATCTTTGGAGATTTAATGGAGAGAGCAGCAGGAATTTAATTTGTTATTATATGATATTCATACGTAGGCGGCGATATGTAATGCAACAGTCATGAATTTAATAAATTTGTTAATTTGAATTTGCACACACACGGACATGTCCGCCGGAAATTCAATAGCATTACTACAATATTCGTCACTGGATAATTGCTTCGCATCACTGCATGAATCCTCTCTGTGAGAGGTTACACACACGGCATGCACAAACACACGCGCTTATTCGGAATAGCATCATGCATCGATAATTGATCTTTTTTTTTCTGGCTACGAAATAAACGAGCATTCAACAAAGTACTGTAGATTGGCCGTGCGATTTCGACGCAAACAAAATTGAATCGCTCGTTTATAATTACAAAAAGATACATTTGTGAGTTATAGCGAAAATTGATTTTATTGTCTTGTCTTGTGTTTGATGTTTATTGTGTGTGCCGTGAGTGCCGTGTGAAATTTTTATGATGAAAAATTCTCACTTCTCGCTACAGCGGGTCCCCAGGTGACAGTAAGGACGAGACAGGAATCAGTGCGACGAGGGGAGAGCGTAATATTGCGCTGCGAGGCCGAGGGAGACGCGCCTCTTGATCTTAGTTGGCGTGTTCGTGACAGCAAGATCGATCCTAATTACGACGTTAGGTTCGTATTGGAATTAATTATGCGTCTTTCGCGTGAAAGCTCACAGGTTTGAAATGCGCATACCGTTTGACGGAAGTACCATTCTGACGCTGCCTTATCATCGTGCATTACATTCACGAAACGTTCAAAAACAAACTAAATTCGTTATTCGTAGAATCCTCTTTAGATATGAAATCTGTTTGAATAACTGTACGTATTTAGAATTCTATTTTATACATTAAAACGGATAATATATATTCTATACAACTATACAACTATACAACTACATTAAGCGGCAGCAGCTTATTTATAAATACAACAAATATATATGTATATATATATATATATATATATATATATATATATATATATATGTATATATTCTGTATTTAAAATGGATTTTACAAATTATTTCAACTTTTCACATGTTACAAGTCTATCTGTAATTGTTAGACTATTCTAAGTACCTATAATGTATTTTACATAACAAAACATACAAATTCCATTTTTAAACCATTATACGTACATATAGAGTAAAAGAATTTTATTGCCGCAGTAAACCATCGCCGCTATTGTATATTCGATGTGAAAATGACCAAACTTCGCTATTATAACCAATTATTTGATATTACCTCAAAACCTGTTTTGTTAATAACGAGGAAATTGTACCAAGCGAATTTGTTCGTAAAAGGATTCGTGGACTCGTCAATTTACTGCTAAAGTAATCTATCTCTGGGAAAATGTAGTTTATCGGTGTAACATCGCTATTTTGATGGCGGAATAAGAATTAATTTGTTATTACAATGAAATAATATCCGTAGATTCTGAAAAATTAATTTCGTCTACTAAAAGTAATATCCTTGACTAACATCTCGCTGTAAAATATTTGACGAAATTCCTTACGTCGATAAACAAAGTAATCAACAGATTATCTCTCTTTATAATTAATCCACCTTAAATATAATTTAGCGTAATTCTTATAGAAATTTCTCTCTTAAACTCAAGCCTCTTAAACCCCTCTCTCTCACCGCGAGATCACCGCATATCGATTAATCGCGTAACCGCTTTGCTCTCTGGTTCAGATACGCGGTAGACAATACGGCGGACGCGTCAGGACGTGTCACCACCGAGTTGCGGATCATTCAGGCGAGCCACATGGACCGCGGCGACTACGTCTGCGTCGCCGCGAATGCGTATGGTCGCGACAAAGCGATGATCCACTTGCTTGTGCAGGAGCCACCCGATTTCCCACGCAATCTGCACGTGGCCGAACAGGGCAGCCGGTCGATCCTACTGGCCTGGTCCTCGCCGGCGACCGATCGGGACGCGAGCCACGTCAGCTCGCCCATCACCAACTATATCGTGCAGTACAAGGAGGCGCAAGGTACAAATTATTTCTCCTTTCGTTTACCTTTTTCGGTATATACGCGCAAACCTCGGTCACTATCGATCGAAAGCCGAGAGCATCTCGTTATAGATCGTTACGTTCTTGGCCGACGGCACATTGACTGCCACATCATGTATAAATCAAGTTTATTGTTAGAATAGAATTGTTTCTAAATTAAATAAAATGATAAAGTAGAATAGTTTCTATAAATTAAGTATAATTTTTAAATTGATATTTAAACTTTTCGTTTCATCAATTAGGATATCAATTATAATTGGATAATTATAATTAAAAACCATATAGAAACAAATTAAAATTAGAAATTGGAAATAGATTGTTATAGTTTTGATGTAAAAGTTTTATGATAAAAATTAATTATGATAAAAATAATAGAGATATTTCAAAATTGTATGACACAATTTCAATATAAAAACTCATGGTTGACTATATGATTAAAATAATGGGGGAGGGAGGTACTAAAGTCTTAAATAAAGTCTTAAATAAAATTCAAATGTATATAAAAATTTTAATGTACATTTTCTCGAACCTTGCGATAGTTACGACAATGTTACTTTGCTGGAACCAAGTAATATTTCTTTTGAAGTTACGACACACGTTTGCATGCAGATAATATTCTTTATTTTTATTTAATTTACATTATAATGTATAAACAGCGAATATAAATGTGAATTAAACGAAAAATAAAATTGCCTTATGCAAATAGTATAATTCTCAAAAAAACGCATTCGCGTCTAAATGATGTGGCGGTGAATGCGCCGAAACCGAGATACTTTCTGCGCTTTACAAATTTAACAGTAAAAAAATTCCGATTTTAATTTGCACGTTGAGATCTAGTTCCCCGATCAATAGTTAATGCATGGATGCGCGTAAATATGGAAGAGATTAAAAACATTTGTTTAATTTCCTATTTACTTGGCATACGCGATTAATCTCAACGGCTGATGTAAATAACGCGTTAAAGCAATGCATATTGGTGAAAATAACACCACATTTTTTTGTGCTTGCTCGACCGATAGTTTGAAGAGAGAAAGAGAAAAAAAAAGAGGAAGAAATATCGATGTACACTGTACGGTTTATTGCGCCCCATTACATTCTCGATCCATCGTCATTATATGTATACGCGCGTGTTTCACAGTGCGCTTGGCATTTCTACCATTCGGCGCGAAATATCATATCGTAACGTTAAAGTTAACACTACGATGTCTTCGGTAAAAGTATTCCATTCGTATATACGGGAACAACGCTGTGGCTTTTGCCATCGCGCGGGGAATCATTAATCATTTATCCCTTCACGTTGCTCCACGTCTCCCGCTATATTCGTTTAGGATTTTAGGCGCTACATTTATTTTGGATTTATTTCATGGCTTTTATCCGACCCCGCCTGTATTCTCCCGTTTTATCGGCAAGCTCGCCCGTCAGCCGATATTTAAACAAACGCCACGTTCGAAACGCTTGAAATTCCATTAACACGAATAACATAATATGTATCTCATTAGTAAATAATAACTCAATCGCGGAATGTGTGTATCTACCCGGTGAATGTCTATGACGAAGTATTTAACTGTCTAATTTCCGAGCCACTCAAAGCAGTAATTTTAGAATAAAATGTACGCAGAAAATAATTTTTCATATATGGAAAATTGTAGGATGAGTACGATATGCTTCCTGAAACATTGACAGATATCGCGTTATGTATATATTTTAGAAATTGATTAATTTAAAAAATGTAAAATAAATTGACGTGTATGTAAATATTATTTCCATTTCAGTATTTCACAAATTGCATTTAATCCTGTATGAGTATACGTTTAAAAATATCTTGTTTGCGATATAGGAATAATAAATACTAATTAAATATATTAAGAGAATTAATATATTAATGCATAATAATGTATTCGATTATTTAACGAAAAATATTTAACGTTTTGCTTAGCATTTATTATTAGATAATTTAGCATTTTATCTAAACGTTTCGTGTTCTACGGAGTATAAACTCTAGTAAATGCAAACTGAATATTTTCCCTCGTAATGTGCTGTTTTGTAATGTCGCTCCAAGATGCACGCGTGCAACGTAACGTGCAGTCTGTCGCATGAGCTGCGGCTGTCAAGAGCAATGGTAATTACATCGTCCCTTGTAAACTCACGTTGAGTTGATTCTATATAATAGCGCCGCGAATTCGTTCGCGATTCGTACAACCATGTAATACGCATGCCCGCAAGAGCAGTTCCGTTCTTTGACGTTCTCTTTCATGTGTTTGCGTTCAAGGGAACACGATTTACGTTTCTCATTGATCAATTCGTTTGGAAAAGGATTCTGCGCCGTTAAACATTCCGTTTCTATCGCGAACAAACTTGCTAGCGTTTCACAGAAGATATTTTGATCTTTCTTCCGCATGAAAATGTATTAATTCATATCGTTTCATTTGATAACGGTACAATTTAAAAAAAACATTTAAAAAAAAACAAAAATAATAATCTGAATTTCTGGTATATGAAAAGTCCCAATATAATTGAGGCCAGATTTTGATGCCTAGTAATAATATTTTCATTTGTAAATTTCTATATATATATATCTTTCAATTACATAAAATATATGCCATTTACTGCCGAATTTGAAATGCAATCATAAAATGAAGCTGAAATAATAACATTACAATTAAATTGATCGTCAATTTGCTAATGATCAAACATAATTGAATGATTCAAAATGAAATGATTCTAAAAACAAAGTTTATCAGAAAATGAATTTGAATGTTTTGAATTGTTGAAATTGTGTAAATTAATTTTGAAATGTAATTATTTATTATTCGGTGTGATTACTGATTATACAGAGAAATAAAAGAATTTGTTTCGTTAAAGAA
>Ga0157364_1001387_pt1 | contig 20435 bp, 14 predicted proteins | sample AttsexASBM2_FD_111476 | JGI IMG/M metagenome (GOLD analysis project Ga0157364, IMG submission 111476) | Fungus gardens microbial communities from leaf cutter ant in Ribeirão Preto, State of São Paulo, Brazil - Atta sexdens ASBM2 | ecosystem: Host-associated > Fungi > Mycelium > Unclassified ...
ATTAAATAATATTAAATATATTATCACATACTGACTTTCAAGGGAGACAAGGATAGTTTTCATTCATTTTTGCAATTGTTTTAAAGTGATCTTTATTTAATTTTATCTAAATTATCTTTATTTAAAAATGGAATGTAATATTCGGAGTATGATTTAATTTTGAGAGTTTTCTTCTCAAAAACTGATTTATTTAAACAAATTGTGTAAACTGTTGTACGATCAACATTTAATTCCCTGGCAAGTTCTGATGTGGATTGTGCTGGATTTTCGTCTACTAATGTTTACAAATTTGCATTTTCCAGCTTTTTCGTTAATATTGAAATCATCATTTTTTAATCGATAGAACCAATATTCACACGTCTTAATTGATGAAGTAACATCATCATAAATTTCTATTAGAGTTCTATGACCATTGTCTTTTTCTGATTAGAAAACAAAAGCAATATCGAAAATGCTCTTTAGAAAGCTCCATTTTTTAAATGGTATAAACACGATGTTCACTGCATCTATTGTTATTGTAATAAACGACTAAATGTCATGGAATAATATTATTAAGAAATAATAGCTGTGATTGAAATGTCAAATCTTTGACAACACTGATAATAATACCATCTCTTGCAAAACCCTCAAAACTAAATCACGCTCTTAATAAAAATTAACGTATTATTTCTCGTTTCTGACGTCACGATTCAATATGACTGTGATGACTATTCAGGAGCTTTAAATCAGCAATATTATGCTCAGTGTATACACACACATACACACACACACACATATATATATATATATATATATCATCATATATATTTTATATATATATATACAATATATTATATATATACAAGCAATATATTTAATCATGCTTTAAAGATTTTAATCTGATGAATTTGTATTGATGCAAGTATTACTTTATTCATCGACCTACTTTATTGACTAAATATAGAAAGCTCACTCTATTGTTTTAATTACTGAAAAGAATCCCCTAACCGTGGGACGAAATGTATATAATATTATATACAATAGAATAAATTGTAATTCGTAACAATATCTCACGTTGGCTCTTAAGGGCTTTTTATTTATTCTTTTATTACTTTTTTTTCAATCCAAGACTAATAATCCTGCATATAAGTACAAATTTAATCAAATAAAGACTAAAATCTTTGATTGCAACATTGTTACTTATATATACATATATGAGTACAGATAATATTGTCGATTTAAGATTAATTTTTTTTCTATGTACGTTGTAAATGCAGAATCATTATTCATTTCATGATGTTCAGCAAATAAAGCATCTTATAATTGTTGTAAAATTCTTTAACATGATTGGTTTGTATATTTAGATTTAATGAGGAATTAAGAGCACATCATATTAAAGAATTTTACAACAATTACAAAGCTGTTTTCTCTGCTGAACGCAGCTATTTTTTACTTAATTCTTGTGTTGCACCATCATCAAGATCCGAACGGAGATTGAATAAATATAACGTGACAATTAATTAGTGTTAGTAAACAACCGCGTCAATCAAAAATTTAGATTTCAGCCATTGGCACATTGCAATATTACATCCATCCTCATTTTTACTTCGGTTAAATGTAACAGATTGAGTTTCCACGCCGATATTTCGTACGCGGATCTTAATAAGGAACCCTCGAACTCCACTTCTCGTGCAAAGCTGTCGGGGATGCGCTTTATCTGCATCACTGACGATGCATCGCTGACGCATCTCGTTGCAACTTCATAAAAAAAAAAAAAAAGAAAAAGGGAGAAGAAGCGAGTATAAGCAATGAAGATAGGCCGGTGCATTGTCTTCACGCGGCCGGAAAGTCTCCTTTCGCCTCGGCGAACTCTCGAAAGGGTCACCGGTCTGTGAATAGGAACTCCCGTACCTCGTCGCCACTTGTAGTTGGTTCTTTATTTATCGCGCTTCGGAGACTCCAGAGATTGCTGACATCACGGAGACGGCAGGGGTGGTTCCAACCACCAGACTCAATCAAGAGTCCTATCGATCTACCAATCACCGAACCGAGTGACACGCTTGTCACCTGCTCGACCGTGCGTACAGGTGTGCATACATATTGCGCGCTCCCGGGATGCATAGACATATATGACAAGTCATCGTGCGTCATGGCAGATATGGTTGTCGATATTACGAACTGAGTTACAATGAATACGCACGTTATGGACTTTGAGGTTTTCTGAAAGAGCGATGAATACGAAGAGAGAGAGAGAGAGAGAGAGAGAGAGAGAGAGAGAGAGAGAGAGAGAGAGAGAGAGAGAGAGCAACGAGTGCGACAGTCGTTTGGTGAATAAGAGAGTCTAAGAGAATTGGAGATTAACTTTTACATCTTCTTCATCGCACGGATGATTCAGAGTGAGACTTCTAATGTGAGAAGAAATCGGCAAAGTAATTGGATTAAAAATAATTCTGATACTTTAGCGGACGTTCTATCGTCATCCCTCTATATCAATTAATTAGAGACTGGAAAAGAAAGGTACAAGAAGGCTTGAACTTTGGGTTCGTGGAGGAAATTCCGCGTTCCTTCAAACTTCAAAGGTTTCGTGAATGAAGTTGATAAGCGAAGGTCGTCTTATGTTAAAGATAAAAGCGAAGGGTGTGAGACAAGCAGAGGCGGAGCAATTTCTCCTACGGTGCACACCAGTTAGTATCATAATTTAGCTTCCTGGTAACATAATCCGCAACACATGTCGATATTATAAGCTTTGAGAGATACCAAAGGCGCATGTTACGTGCTTGTCTTCTCTCTTGAATCCTTGAGAACTCGTACAGACTCGTACAGATCGTATTTAATTTCCTCCGGAAATAGGAAACCGTCGTGTCTCTATCTTCGTATTCTCTTTCATTTTGCGCTAATTTAATGGTAAGTATAGTGTCGAATGGATAATAATTTTATGTAATTCGCCAATTTCAAATTCTATCTTATGGCCGATGAATTACATAAAATTATTACGAAAGCAGAGAATAATGCAGAGAGAAGAGAAAATATATCCGTTAATATATTCTCATAGTTTATTGACTAGTTTAATTCGGAGCAAACAGTTTCCTACGGAAGGCGGGTGTCGCGGCTTAGGACAACGCACGATGTGCTACGGCTGGGAATTGATGTTCCATTTGGAGACTGTTGTTTCTATCACGAAGCGCTCTGTTTTGTTTTCAAGGGCTTATTTGTTTAATGCTTGTTTCTACCAATGTAGACTAACTTTAATTTCGGTTCTATTTACTCTTCATGTTTCCCTAATTCTTAAAACAAGATGAAGAGTCAGTTGAATCGAGATTAAATTACGTTGATTGAAAATGAATATAAGACATCTTTATAGTTATAGCTGTAGTTTATATTAACTCGATTTAATCGGAGCAAAATGTATTTCCTACTGAGGACGAAAGCCCGGTTTAAGACAACACGTGTCATGATTTGCTGAGCGTTCGATGCTCTGCCCGGAGACTATGGCTCCTTTCGATGAAGCCCTCTGTTTCATTTTCAAGGGATAACTTAGCTGTTTAAGACACCCTCATAGACTAAATTAATTGGTTTAATCGGAGCAAAACATGTTTCCTACAAAGGACGGGAGTCACGGCTTAGGACAACGCGATTTGCTACAACTAGATATTAATCGATGTTCCGCCGGGAGCTTGTTGCTCCTATCACGAGGTGATCTGTTTTGTTTCCGAGCTCATAGCCCTCCACGTGCGTGGATCGATCCCTGGATTGGAAAAGCCTCCCGAATACGAGCCAGGGTCAGGCCGCGTTCGCCTGGATCGCCTTCTCTCTCTCTCTCTCTCTCTCTCTCTCACATTCTCTTCATACTTGATGGCCAGCCTTTCTTTTCGCCATATCCTCTATAAATCATAATAATAACGATATTCTTGATAAATATTTAATCATTGCGATGAAATATCTTTCGTTAATTTATGACGTACACGCATTGTGTGTAATATCTGTTATTATCGAGAATTGTATCGACTTCTCCTGAATTAATTTTCAGTTTACTTCTATTACTTTTTAACTGCAGAAAATTCTTCAAGTTTTATGAAGAAAAATTCTTCCATAATAGAATGACAAATTTCATTTGCTCGCATTTAAAGTAGTTAAGGAAAAATAACTACGAACTAACGGTACCTCGTTTGCTCAGGAAAGTAGCGGTAATAAATCATTATCTTGTTGATAATTATTATCATGTTTAATTATTATACTGTTCAATTGCGATCATTGTTTTCGATTTACGGGCACGTGTCGCGTAATTATTGTCGCTTCAATAATCACAGTCTTGAATATCGACTATGCAAAGTATCGAAAACATGTACGGAGCAAGACGTACATGTCACTAAGCACACGTAGCGTTAACCTAAGTTAATTAATTCCGTAACTCACGCCGTTGCGGAATCCGGAAAATGTTGACACTGCCCGCCGTTGGCATTTCCACCTAGATATAATTCTCCTTGCGCTCACAACGATATTAATATTTACTCGGCTGCACGTGTCACGTATTGTAGATTTTATTACACATCGTAATAATATTAATTGCTAATATCTAATTTCTCCCATAATTTCCAAGGATGAATAATAGCATTTTGTCGCTATTGCTGTATCGCCATTATCGCAAACAGTCAACCTCGCGAATCCCCAAGATTACACGTCGAAAGCCATATGGTGTCTGATTACGATATGAAGCATTTAAATTGATTCGAAATGTTAATATCTCGCTTCGACTTTGTCAGCGTCGACGGAAAAGTCATCTCGTTGAGAATAAAGATCATCTCGTCAAAGGTAATTCCTAAGTATACGTCCTCACGTGGAGATTGTTACGTGAGATTCTTCTCTCTCGTAGAATATAGTTCTCAGAAAAATAGTTCTTACATTGAGGACTACTTTCTTGTACGTGGTAATAACGCGAAAAGAGGAAACCAACCCGCATTCAATCTCTTCTTGTGCCAAAACCGGAGCTTTGTCGTTACGGAGTGCCGTCCCTCTTGTCACATACATCAAGAACGTTCTTATTTCGTGAATTTACATTTCAGTACCGTTTGTTCCTCCCTTACATGCGACGCATCCACATCCATATAAGTCGACTACGTAATCAGATTGAACAATACCTGTTCCCTTCAGAATTGAGGAAGATGTGGGAACGAGGATCTCGCTGAAACGAAGAGAATGTTTCTTGTTACGACGCTCCTTGAATTACTTTTCCCTTTCCACACCTCTCGCTTTCTTTCTTCTTTCATCTTCTCTCTCTATCATATCTCTCGAGACTAAATGAGCTTTTTAATCAATTCAAAGCATATTGCACTTTGTTGCACAAAAGAAATACAGTGAACATTGCTTCTAATACTGAATTTGAGAAATTTCTCATTAAACATTGTATGTGTAAAACTGAGTAGTTCAGTGCATTCAGTGGAAGCTAAATGAAGACTTCATCTTCCTTGACGCGAAGGTATTTAACGAGTTCAAGTTCGCATGCAAGAATTAAATAGACTTTTTGTAATTGATTTTTAGGACGTTTGAAAATCCCATTTTTGGGATTTTTCTAATCTTTTCTCTATTTCGCTCGAGCTTTATGTTCTTGCTGCGTTATACCGAATCGTCTATTATAGAGGAAGATAAAAACTTCTATGGAATCTCCAATGTATACAGCCTTAATTTTATCGTAGATTTTCTATCGCGTTACACGCGTTTCGTGACCACGAGTTCCAGATTGATCAAATTACTCTTCATGTCATTTCCCATTCATGTGACACGCACGAAGTAGCACAAATCTAATCGGAGAAGGTTGTCTCAGCAATTTCGTTATCGCGCTCTCCTCGATAACGTTGAAAAATTGTGATTTCACAATTTTTCATTCGCAATCGAGATATAATTTTAAATTTTTCCTAAAGATTTCTCATTACATTTGCATACTTCCTTCTTTCGTGTTTTGGCGAAGAGATAAATTACAAAATTGCAAAATTAAGTCTTTTGTGACAGGTTACGTTTCTCATTTCCACATTGTCGGTCGCCACAAAGCTTCCTTTACTCTATGACAATTACGATGGCTAGAGCGAATGAGAGAGAGAGAGAGAGAGAGAGAGACAGAGAGAGAGAGACGATCACTTTTATGACGTTATCGCGAATCCACCCGTTTGCTGAGTTTTGGGGTGAACCACGCTTGCGCAAGTCCGGCAAGGTACCGAGTCAGAACGACGTGCAACAACCATGAGAGCTTTAGTTTTCGCCAGGTCATCGTGGAAAAAGGGTTGCGGTCGCTCACGGGTGAAAGGCACTCTCATTGTATGCCCTACCTTAATTGCCCTCGTGCTATAATTACTCGAGGAAAGACGGAAGAGATGAACACGTGCTTCGATCCGTAGATCACGTCGCGCATCCGAAAGTATCGGAACCGGCACACTCGATGCTTTAATATCGTGAGCTGCTCTCGAATGAGAGTGAAAGCGCAAGTGTTGCATGCGGCTGCTTTGTATTTTGCTCTTCATCACGCGATATGCAAAAACGATAGATTTCCATATCGGAAATGTAACGTGACTCAGCCCTGTGACTCGACCTATGTCGCATAAATGTAAAATTAATTAGCTGTAAATTAATAAAAATTGCATCAGTAATTACAAATAGTTAGCATCTTTAATGCGCATTTAAAGGCTCTTTAAGGTTCTTGAGAGCTTCTAGGTGGAACGTAAAAACTGTGCATTTACGAATTTAGATCACGTCACTTTCTGGAACTCACCGGCAATTGGATTCTGCTGATCCGTTTATCGCGAAGTTTTTGCGAAGGGCCACGTGCGGTGTACGCGAATGGAGGGAAAAACGGATTTGTGACAAAGAGAAGTCGTAGATGGTGCATAACAACTTGTGAAGTTCCTAGTGAATATATGGCAACATTCAGTGTGGCGGATCGTCATGAGATCGTCGAGAGAACTTCTCGGAATGTTTCCGATCGTGTTCTTTCCATGAACGTCTGTCCGCCGAGCAGCTTCCCGGATAAATTTCAAGATTTTTTCGCAGCACTTACCGAGGACGGCGACGATCTACCCAGCATGCTTGAAGACAAGCTGATACCGAGGTAAATTTTTTAGTATTTTTTAGCAAGTATTTTTTAGTAAAGAGTTTATTTAATAAATTATCTAAATTGTAAGAAAATATATAACTTTCTCTCTCTCTCTCTCTCTCTCTCTCTTTCTCTTTCCCTCTCGGGGAAGAAGGCAACAAGTAGTTCTATTTCAAAGCGGAAAGAGGAAATGAGAAAACGTTTTGCAAGGATAATAAAAAAAAATTAAAAAATCAGTAAAAGAGAAGAGAAAGAGAATATTGATATACATAAATTGATTGTCAGTCAGGATAAAAAATAATGTTCGTGTATTTGCTGAAATATAAAAAGTTTAATTAACTATTAAAACAAAAACTATATCCATTCAGATTTATAAAGCAATTGTCAATTAACGAGCAACGAAAACGATATTAAAATATTCTTACTGAAGCGTTAAAGATTTAATTAATTGCTAAACGTTGAAATCAATATAATTAAATAATTATAAATAATATTATGGGCATTGATAAGATATTACACATTTATCACCTAATGATAAATGTGTAATATTGAAACAAGGAATAATTAAAACATAAAGTTTATTTTAGCATTACAAATCTCAATGTTGTTATTTATAATTTTAAAAGTTTCGTTGACCTTTCAAAATATATGGATGTTTAACTTTTAACAAGTGAAATATATATGAAATTCGAATCATTTAAACGATTTGAAAGTTTGCAAACTCAATAATATTTTAATATCGTAATAAGTCGAGGACTCCCGGCTTTATCTCGAAATTATATTTTCTAATTTGGGTAGAGCAATCCGGACTGTTTTGCCGATGTCGTATTGGGGTTCATGGCATGTGACGAACATGCGTAGGAAGTCTTTAGTATTGGTTGAAGTCGGTTTGAGATTCTCAATCACATTGGATTCACAATCGGATTGGATTTGTCGTGGGACAATTTTACGCTAAACTCTGCCGCGGGTAATGAATCAATCTTCCACCGAAACTGGGTTTAATGCGAGGAGCGGAAATAGAGCGCTTATATGCAAATAAAATCGATAGCGCAATGCGTGCGTAAAAATAGGATTATACTGCTCCGAAAGTTGTTACGCGAAACCAGGGAACGTTGTGTATTCTTAGTTGCATTCGGAAATCCGGGTGTATCGTCTCTAGTTTTGTTTAACATTGGATAAACAGCAAGGATACGGGGATATTCGGATATTTTCGAACGTAGTTCTTGTCTCTGCTAAGCCGGAAACTTGCAGAAAGCCGGAAACTTGCAGAAAGCCAGACAGCATGAGCATCGAAGGAAAAGGACGACGCTGGAGCAAAAGGGCTTTCCAGAGGCGGAGCAGCGAAGTCGAGGTCCGTATTCAACATACTTCGCTGTCCGGATCTCAGGGTCACAGCTGCGTGGATGGACCGAAGTCACCGACTACCTCGAGACGTAGAAGTTCCAGTATTGCAGTTGCCAGACCCACGCCGGACTTACACAGGTTGTCTTCTCGTAAAAGTGATTCATTATTGACTAGTATAGTCCGCTTGACGTCCGTACGGCAATCAATCTATTCAACGAGCGTTCAAATATAATCCTTAGCATCTTAAATTCGAAATCGACTGACGCTGGAACTTTTCAGCGAATCGCGGAATTGTAAATTGATTGAAAAGTTTCGGATTTATGCGAGGACAGGATTACCCACGACGCGACGTAGCACATGCCTATGACAACGTTCTATTTCTGTATGATAGATTTCTGCAAACGGAGGCTGGTCCTTGGGGTCACCTGTCGCCTTCACCTAGGAGTCCGACTAGAACACCGTCGCTGAGTCCTGGCGCCGCGTCATCGTCATCGCATCTAAGCGCGAATGCGAGTCCAAACGGTCCCAGTCCGACGAGTCCTTCCGGTTCGACTGGCTTGGCATCCGGCATTCGTGGAGGTGCCGGTCCCAAGCAGTATCGCAGCAGAACAAGCAGCATGCCGGCGGTCCCACGTCACAGGGTAAGAATATATGAGAAAAAAATCGATCTCTGAACTCTCTAAATCTCATCGAGTGAAATCTCACTCGAGGAGAGACTGAAAATTTAGCCTGTCTTGAAAAAAGAGTGAAAATACGGACACTCTTGTTCAAGAGTGGCAAATATTTTCATTCTTTTTAAAGTGAGATTTATTCTTTTGGAATGAAATTCACTCCGAAGGAGAAAACTCTCAACCTCTTTTTCTATCTATCTTGGTATTATATTCGAAAAAGAGGATTGAGATTTCACTCCTTTGGAGTAAATCTCACTAGAATGAAAATCTGTGTGTGTATTTTCATTCTTTTTTTCAAGATAGGTTAAATTTTTAGTCTCTTCTCGAGTGAGATTTCACTCTACGAGATTTAGAGAAAAATTTTCGGTAAAAACCTACATGGGAAAAAAAATTTGTTAAAACAATTAAAAACTCCACTTATATTTATCTAATTTCTAGCTATAATATACGAACAGCTGGTTTTCTATGTTAAAGTAGAAAAGTACAGCTGAATAAAATTAGTGATTATAGGTAATCATATTTGTTGTAACAGCAGATTTATTAAAACAGCAAAGTATTTTTCTATAACAATCAATTCAGTATATAAATCAAAATTTTTAACAAAACGTGCTAGCTATAAAAATGGCTAAAATGATGTGAACTTTTGCTGCTATAATGAAGAAAATTTATTATATTAACAATTTGTATTGCAGCAAAAAATTAACTGAATTTGCTGATAATTACTTGACAGACATAATTTCTTGAACCATCAAATCTCTTAAGTTATAAATAAGTTATAAATAAAGCTAAACTCGCGCAGCAAGATATAGCTTTGCTGAACTACTACTATTTTTTTCTGTGTATAGAGATATTCTGCGTATTCTCTCGTCATAAGAGGGAGGGAAGAGAAAAGGAGAGAATAATTTATAACAATTTGTGAATTCAGTGAGGAAGCAAATATAGCGGAATGCGTAACGATGAGTTTCATGTATGTACATATTGTACATAGATCGATGGCGCACGTGGCTGAATTAATTTCCTCGGCCATTGTGAAAGATACCGCGAAACCGTGGCCGAAAGACTTTCTCTGTAACGATGACGGTGATTTCACGCGTATTGAAAAGTGAAATGAATACGGAGTGCGTAAATTCCGTCAAACAGCGTATGGTAGAAGTACACAATGGAGCTGGGAATAACACCCTTGTGATTGTTACCTTTTCCGAATTTCATCGATATTCCATGTAACGCGATCGCGCAACTGAAAATGAAAAATCGGAATGAGATGCCTGGAGAAATGATGACTTTTCTACGTCATTCATTAATTCTTCTTTTCATTTCCCTGGAAATTGCAGTTGACGTATCGTTACGACCGTTGAGACTTATAAAATTCTACGACTATCAACTTGCAACCGTTAGAAATATTCGAGGAGATATTAAATAAAATTAATCATTTAAAGTACATAATTTATAGAAAAAGATTATTTTATCTTCTTATTCTAAGAGAAATATTTTATTAACAATCTTTAATTCTTAATAATTTTTTATTAATTCTCACGCAGATTCACAGTTTCTATATAAAAGAAAAATTCAACATCCCTTGGTTGATACATGGTCGATCGTCGGTTAGATTTAATAATCATTGACATGCAATAGATAATGTAAAGGACAGCACAAATCCAACATGCAAATCCGTCGTAAATTAAGATTCGTGAGTTTAAGCATCAACGTTGAGTGCCAATCCCACTCTGTGACCACCTCTGGTGACATTCGCGCAGTCTATGTTGAATGAAAGGATCAGCGTAACACCGTCGCTGATCTTTTGCAGGAGACTTGTGGCTAATTGAAGATCAGTGTTGAACTTAAATCGCAGAGTCGACCTCTCGTCGATCTTGCACTTCGCCCCAGCGCCAATTGTCCATTTTTGTACGTTGCCTCGTTTCCCATATATGCCGTTCGCCGCGATGTCCAAGTCGCGTCTCACTGAAGAGCAAATGAAGTATCACGATCGATAGAACGAAACGATAGATTGAGAAACATTCAACATTTTCATTTACAAATACGCAAACCGGATTATTATTATCGTTATTGTTGTTGTTGTTATTATTATTATTATTATTATTATTATTATTATTATTATTTTATTAGATGTCGTTTTGAAAACGCAGCTTTTGTTAACATCTCAAATAGCAAAAAATGCTAGCGTATATGCCAATAAATTCATAATTATAGAGAGCAGATTTCTATGTACTGAGTCCTTTTTAAAAGTTTTTACTACTGTAATATGCCAGTCAATTAACATATAATCATAGAAATGCAACAGGAATGGAGCTTTTTATTATAATGTGCAGATAATACAGGATTTGCTCATTCTCTGATACACTGATATTTAAAAAACAGCAGATTTCCTGGATACTAATATAATTATCACTTATTTGCTACAATAATGATACAATTCAGAAAAACAAAATCCAAACACAAAAAAAATGAATTTTAATATTTTGAAGCATTAAAATTTTATAACATTAATTTTAAAATTCCAATTTTGATGTATAATAATTAATTATAAAAAAATAAAATGTTCTTTTATATTCTTTCTTTCTTTTCTTTATGTTTCCGTTCTTTTTCTACAAGCAACTAAAAAAATGACAATTTTTTAATTATATCATTGTAATAAGTGAACGATATGACATAATTTTGCAATACATATGCTCTTGACATGTTTAGTTATCTGGGATAATTAACAGTTACGTATAAAGCACATAATTTTAATTTAATCCAATTCTAAGCGAGGTCATCGACGTGTAGCATTATGTAATCCCGATAGTATCGGTTTATGGTCTGAGCTTTGTTGTACGTCAGTACGTCACTATTACACGACGCTGTCACAGACTCTCTACACACTAACGTTACTAATTATTGTCCTCTCTACCTTCGTCCTCCTGATTCCCTCGAGAAAATTGATAACGCTACCTTGAGCCGATATGTGCTAAACGATTTGTATTACACGTCCGTATTCCGCTTATCTGAACACAGGAGCGACAGGATCTTATTACGCTCGTCTAAGCCAGGCACATTTAATCCCCCATTTATTTAACACGTGGGAAAGACAGCGGTAATTTAACAGTTCCGTTCTAGTTGACGACGACGACGTCGCGATTTCGCGACGCAAGAGGCAATGAATAATGGGAGGATATTACGAAGAAGACTGAAATTACTCTGTTGTCACGAGGATGATTATTCTCCCGTTGGCGCTGTTGGCGGTTTCAAGGGAATATCACGCGGAGGTCGCTCATGGAAAAATCGCGTTATCCTTTATCGCGAATCTTTCAACTTTTACCTTTGTACAACACGGAGAGTCCATACACGTGCGGTATACAGGTACATCGAAAGTGTAGGTCAAAGTCAGGGAAACCATAAGCGACACCGATGTCGTTTTTCGTTATCTTGTTCGAGGCCGTGTCATAGCCACCTTGGTAGCCCAGAAGCAGATCCCGGCATTTTACCACCATCGAACCGAGGAAATTGGTACCCGAATTCAAATCGTTGCCTGTAAAACAAGAAATCTAGTAATTTCGACGATTCAACATGCGATAGCATCGGATTGCTCACATGTAACCGAATACGGGAAAAGATACGGCATGTTCCGATTTCCGCGTTTTCCTATATCTTGAAAAAAGAATCTAATTCTTTCGTTTATCGAAATTTAATTGGACGCAAAAAAACTGTCACTATTGACATTCTTAAAATTTAATTCATCCGCCTTTCCACGCGCATCTATTTGCAATGCGTTTTATTTTACTGAAAAATGTAATGGCAAAAGCTCTTCCTTCGAATATGTTTTCATATCGAACTTGATTGCCTCGTGCGACAGTATGGCTGTCCACAAGCTTCCGGAAGTGCTTGTGTATCGCCATCGCCGGTCGCGGAAACTTGTGTTCACGGAAATTGCCGCGACTTGTTAGTAAACATTCAGGATGCGGTTCCGCTATTGTTCCTGTGAACTTTGCATGATATTGGAAAGGAGTTTGCTCGAGGAGAAGGAATTATTTATTAAAGTTTCCCTCTGTTACGCAACGTGCAATCTCTGTTACGAAGCGCGAGACAAGGGAGAAAGTTTGAAGCGAATTACTCCAGAGAACTATATTATAGCGAGCTGAAACACGTTCCTTTCGTTACTGCGTGAGTTTGATTTTATTTAAATTTCTATATTCATTTCATATATAAAAGAGCATCGGGAATATCATTTGCCATCTCTGAAATAATTAATTAGACATGACGGGAGAAGAGGGATGGAGGAAGAGAGATTTACTGTAGAAAACTCGTCGCTCTTTACAGTAATTTTTTATATTCGATTCTTTTTATTACTTTACGAACGGAGTATTTAATTACGGAAATGTCTCTTGTATTTCGTAATATTAGAAAGTGATCTGATTTCGTGTAAAAAGAACACGTGCCATTTTTCTACGTTTAATATTATTAATACGTGTATTATATAATAATACACACATTAATAATATTAAGTAACCTTTGCAGTAATTGTACATGGAATAGAAATTTTTTAACGGTATAGTTTTATTTGATATTTTTAATAGTTTTTTTTCTGGACGAGGCCGATAAAAGGTTTGGACTATAGTATATAATTAGTCTTCTTCCCTTAGACAAGAATACGTGAGCACAGTATATGAAGCCCTTTATCCATCATTCAAGCAGCGCCCTGGCCAAAGCCGTTACCTTGCGAAACTTTATAAATAGAGGATGAATTTGTTCTATGAATTTTGCCGCTCGTGCTTTACAGGGAAGTCCGGTAAATCCGCGAGCATTATTAAACGAAGCGATCAACATTCAAGAGAACGCGATCATGCACGCCTTTAAACGCGAAAGAATACGATACGTAAAGTTAATTAGATTTAAGGAAATTAACATGACTAACAGATCTCGCAGTGTGTGTTGATTCTCTTATTAACAAACTTCGAGCAGACTTTCACGGTTTTCGCAGCCGTTTCTGGATTGTAAGAGCACTCGGGGAGCAAATCAACACCCTTCATTAGCAAGTCATTAAACTCGTATCCCAGGAAAAGCACACCATCGGTCGTCCATTTTAACAGCAGAGCTCCAGCATTCGCCTTGTACTTTGTTTCCATTAATCCGCTTAACTATCATTAATTCATTATGAATAAATTTTCCAATTTTCTTGCTTTTGAAACATCCAAGTAAATCCAATACCCAAGATACCCAAGATTATTTAATTCAAATATATAGTTGATATAATTCTGATGTATTATTTTATATCGGTATTGAAATACATTGTGTTATACATATAAATCGATCATACGTGATTTAACAAATAAAGATAAATAACATTTATCCAATTTATTAATGCTGATAAATATTTCATGTGCATCAAAATATTATTGTATAAGTATAGTTTCTATAAAACATAAAACTCCTCCATCAGTTTTCCGAATTTAAAGCAACAGTTGTTGCGAGTTCGAATTCAGTGATACACTTGTATTGTCTGCATAATCCGATATATAATTAAATGCAAATATTGCCGCTTGAAATAGTTGATTCAGCTACGTTTACATGCAAAATTTTTCGCGAGATAAGCGATCATCCGCATCATTCGTTTGTTTTTCCCGCGATAATCACAAAATAATAAATAAATATAAATATAATATAATATTTAGCGTTAATGATAAAATGACCAAAATTTAATTATTAAAAGACCTAAAAATATCTGAATTAAGGAGAGAGAGAGAGAGAGAGAGAGAGAGAGAGAGAGAGAAAAGCATATAATGATTCTCAACCTTTGATACTTCGAAATTCAACGTTGTGTCACTCATTAGCTGGAACCTTTTGGCAAATTTGGTCTTGATATTGAATTTGATAAGACCTTTGCCATGGTGATATCCTGTCTTAAAAACATCCCTCGCATTTTTCCCAAGATCTGCGAAACTAGGGACTTCCATTACGAATTCAATATGTGTGAGATAAATTGTATTCGCGCTACAATGACAGAAAACATTACTGGAATACGTTATTACAGATATTAAAGTTTATTAAAGTTTTCTCGATCAATCAATTTTAATTATCTAATTATCTAAAGACTCCAAATTACATACTTCAAATTTATATATAATTATGTTATTTTTAATTTACTTTTAATAAATTTATAATCCCACATATTATTATTAGGTTAATATTATACAATAGTATACCACGTATATATGTTTAATTTAATATTCTATCTAGACCGAGAATAATTTCAATTTGATTCTCACGTTTTATCTTCGTCGGATCGTGCCTTCTTGTTTTGTTAAGCGACTAGGGATTCAGCAAATTGAAGCGGTGTAATTCGAACATACGCGAGGTTTCTTCGATGCAATAAAAACATGGTTGATGTTAACTTCTCGTGAGAAGTAAGAGAATGAGAAAATTAATATTGCGATTTCTACAGAGTGACGTGATCGATATTTCTCAAGCCTTATCATGAGCTTCTCATTACTGTCAAAGAAATGAATTTGGGGAAGAGCATGTGAGATAGATTCAAACTATCGATATTCTCGAATCGACATTCAATTAAATTTCTGTATTTACGTTGTTTAGACAAGCGGATAAATGGAACAACGGAACGCGACAATTATGTCATCGGATGTATTTCGCATTGATTAGCAAACATGTTAGGATTCACCGCGACCCTAATACCACACTCGAGAATGCATCGCGTATTTCTATCACCTTTCCTTCGTTTCGCAATTGCGAAAGACAGACGAGCATATGCATATGTTGATGTGGCATGCCTGCCGTTCAGTGAAATTTACAGAATTTTATACATCGATTTATGTCATGTAGCTCATAATTCAATCAATGAATGTCGGTAAATCGCATCGAAATATCACCGAATCTATCGATTAATGATGATGTTTGCGGATGATGGGATTATTCATTTTCAGGCTACGTTCCGATATTCACCGTCAATGCTGAAAATCTAAAGTGCATGTAACGTATGTTGTAAATTTTCAGTACTGACAGTAAGTGGAGTATCGGAATGTGTTAGAAATTATCTCGTTTATATGTTGGAACATATATAATATTTACGAGGAAATACAGAAAAATGTCTCTTTTCAATTTTGACGAATGTTAATATATCAAAGCGTAATCTAGGTCAAATATAATAAATATGTATTTTTTTCTATGTGGTCATATGCACTTTTAGGAGAATAAAACGTTCAGTTCGATTAGTTTCTTTCGAAGCAAAACTATAAGAGATAGAAATATTTTTTAAAATATAAAAGACGAATAGTTTTAAAACTAGTTTTACAATTAATAAACTCTAATTTTTTATTTTTTTAAAGACTTTTTAAAATAAATTTTTTAATATTATTATAAAACAGCAAATGTGTCCAAAATATATTATAGAGATATCTCAAAGATATATTTTGGATATGTGATATTTTTAGAATATCTCTCTGTATGTATTCCGGACATTTTTGTTGTATGGGAATATTCTTGAAATTATTCATTTTTTTCATCTTTTATAGTTTCAATGCTATTCGTTTCAAAAGAAAATAACGAATTTTCTTGAAAGAGGTGTTTATCCTCTAAAAATATCGTATCATATTTTTAGAGGATAAAAGAGTACGTATAAAAAATATGTGTTTCTTATTTTTTTCTATAAGACTACAACAGATTAAAAGCTTTAAAATTAGAGCGGATTTTCTGTGTTTCCTTGTCAGAATATACTGAAAAAAGATTTAAAATCAGAATAAAAATTTTCATGAGTTCAATTTTAATGAGTTCCATAACATTTCCCTTGTCAGAACATTTTATTGCACTAAAATTTAAAATCAGAAGAATTAGAATAAAAATTTTAAGTTCCAGGCTGTCAGATTAAAATTGCTTCCTCTAAGAATATAGATAAAGATGTAAGGTCTGTTTTTTATCTTTGCGCTAGACTGCACTAGTATTAGAGAGTTTTTGTAATAATGTGAAGATACGATGAACGCTAAAGTTATGTTATCCTTTTTTTAATTAGTTGTTAAGAAGAAGATAGCTTCGGTGGCGATCATGTAACTTTTTCGCTAGAGTGGAAACGTGAAAAGTGAAAATTTTTATCTATGTTCGTACATATACACACATACAAAGAATTTTCACTTTTCACATTTTCGCCCTAGAGAAAAAGTTACATGATCGCTATCCTAACCTTAGTGTTCACCGTATCTGGATAAACGGTATTGCAAAAACTCCCTAATCTCTTTCTCGCTTTCGCTAAATGTCAAACATAGGGTAGAACGGGGATAGTTGTGATACTTTTTCTTCAAGCTATAAATCTTCATTCAATTACGGTAGATTAATGGTAAATGCTTTAAAACGTTGCATGTTCATCTGACTCAATAATTAAGTACTAAATCCATAATATATCTCGTAAATAAGAAAAAATTACATTAATTACAAGGATACAAAGTGGATTAATATGCCTCACCCATGAGATACGTTGAGCATCCTCGAAGGATAAACTGAGCCATGAAGATAATCGTTTAATGAGGTTATATATTATTAAGAACATGAAAGAATGATGTATATATCAATCAAATTTTCATTTTAAATATAATAAATAATTTGTAATATTCTTACTTTTTAAATACTTTAATTAACAAAATTAGAAAAACTAAAATCTTTATTCTTTATAATAATAATTAAACGTAAAATATATATTTAATCGTAACATAGGATGCGGTCGAATTACTGCTATGAATACTTCGAAGCATTTTTTTATTGGTCAGTTAGAAAAATTCTTTCTTCCGATTGATTAATCAAAAGCTTTGAAGCATTCGTAGTGGCAACTCGATCACATCCATTGAATAAAAAGCGATAAAGACAGATTTCATTTAAGTAGCTGAGTTGTAAATTAATAGTGGGCTCAACAAGTCTCATATCGGTGTTGATTGAAATTTTATCACTGAAAAATCATAAATAAAATAACAACTTGAACATTAAAGAATATGTTAATAACTTATATCTAAAAAACACATTCGATTGTTATTAATCGCTTTAATTATCAAAAAGAATACTCACCTAATAATATTACTTTTGATGTATGAAAATGAACAAGCGCACGTGTTTGGCTGTTGATAGCCGGATACAGATTATTGTATTAAACACAGTAATCTCCATCTTTATGCTATCTTACACAAATATAGACGTATCTGTAGATATTTTGGTTATTTAGATATTTGCCTAACTTGCCTTTCTATGCGCAACTAGTCCCACTCTACTCTATATTTATTTCACTTCAAATTTCAAAAGTGTATACTAGTTCAGCCATAGTAAATAGACCAATAGACTCGTCTAAATGACGATCGGACAAAGTAATTGTTATTATTTCTTGCAGCCGATGCTGGTTGATACAAGACGCGGAGGTGGCGTAATGGGGTACGAAGAAGGTGAGACTGAGGATGGCATTGAGTATTATAGACTTCGATCTTTCTCCATAACGGCAAATGGAGTGAACAACTTGGGCGATTCATTAAAGACACGCCGCAGTAGAAGCATCAACAGCGTTACTTCCTCTACCAGCTGCTGTAGTAGCACTCGGGAGAGTAGATTACTCAGGTGAGAATAAACATGCGTTGAAAGTGCGATAAATCTTGCTTACCACATCGATCCGCTCGCCGGAACGCGTGGTCTGATTCTGACTTGAAACTCGAGCGTTCTTCTGGAATGATATATTCTGAAAATATGCAGGGAAATAATTGCGTATATAATTCGATCGAAATGTCAAGGAAATGAATGACTCGTTTCGCAGTTATCTATTATGAAATTGTAATAAAACGAGCAAGGCTGGGAGACATTTGAAATATAATACTTTTATTTAAAACACAGTATTTGCAGCGCAATCCGGAAAAAATATATATAAAAAATTATAAATAAATAAAATATTATATATAATTATATAAAAAATTATATACAATTATATATAATTATATATAAAATATGTCCATGTATATAACATTTTTTCTCGGCGAGAAGTGTATTTTGTATTTTGTATTTCAGCGAAGCACATGAAAGGATTATGTATTTCGTATTTAACATCGAAAGATTGAATTTTTTTAAATTTTGTAGTTAAAATATAAGATTAATTGTCAATCTTAGTATTTGAAATAAAAAATAAGAAATACACTTGATAAGGCACTTATAAATACGCTTTTTAAGCTTTCACGAGTGTTATTTTTTTAAAAATAAGGTTTGCGGATTGTTTGTCGCCGTGTTTTATTTCATTGTTAATATCAACGTTTTTCGTGAACTTTGCCGTTCACTTCATCAGGGAGAGGAGCGCATAGATATTGTATCAGTGCGTTCTTCACCCTGGCCTGTGAACGGCATCTTTAAAAAAATACGCTTACAATGTTTTTGTTATTAATACTGAAATAGAAAATACAAAATACTTTTATATGCTCCCATGAAATATAAATATTTTCAGCTCCGCTGAAATATAAAATACAAAATACACTTGTTTCATAAATACTGTTTTTCAAATAAAATGCCAGCCCTGAATGCGTGATATATTGAAATCATTACAATGCGCGGTAACGACTACATCCTCAGCTTACAATTCGCTGCTATTCTCGCGAAGATAACAGCTGCCAGATTAAACGAAGATAATAATATTCCCTTTCGCTCGCGAATAATAATAATAATAATTACGAGGGTTATAAAAATATGCAGCTAAAGCTCAAAGGTTGAACATTATAATTGGACGTTTTCATCTCTATAATGGTTACTCGCATATCAATATAACGTGTAAAAATATAATATGTGACTGCAAAAAGAGAGAACGAAAAGAAAGGATGGAGAGAGGGACACTGGACAATAATCTTCCACGTGCGGACGTGATGCTCCCTCGCATTTTTATCTCCATTTTGGGCTAGGGCTGTTTATTTTTTCCTTCGAAGGCTTCATCGCATACCGACGTTGTCAGTTTAAAAAAACAAAGAAAAATACGTCGAATGTTTTCCCTTGTATGACTTTACGTAAAACACAGGTTGCCTATGGGTCAGATCATGATACGGCTCTCGACTTGTTTGTGCCCGAGGAAAAGCAATATATGCAAATCGGAGAAATAACAGAGATTTTTCGTGACGAATTGGAGGATCTTTATGTAAACGTAAAAAAAAATATAACAAAATGTGTAAATGTATTGTATGCGATAATTATTTAATAATTAAATATAATAATAATTGTTTAATTATATAATGTATAATTATATCTATAATAATTATGTACTATGTCCGTTTTATATGCTCTAATATGTGCGTAATTGTTTCTTAGTAGAAATATTACGCTTTTAGTTTAGAAATATAGAAAAAACTCCTTCAAAGAAAAAT
>Ga0157364_1001388_pt1 | contig 20435 bp, 8 predicted proteins | sample AttsexASBM2_FD_111476 | JGI IMG/M metagenome (GOLD analysis project Ga0157364, IMG submission 111476) | Fungus gardens microbial communities from leaf cutter ant in Ribeirão Preto, State of São Paulo, Brazil - Atta sexdens ASBM2 | ecosystem: Host-associated > Fungi > Mycelium > Unclassified ...
AAAGCTTGGCGCTAACCACGAGTGCTAACGGATTAGTGGGGAGCGCGGCTGGAACAAGATTGGGAAGGAAGAGATGGATAATGGATAGGGAAGTGTGATAATATAATAAGGAACGGCTTCCCCGAGAGAACGAGTGGACACGGCGTTTATTGCGTATCTAAGCAATGGCCTTAATGACTAGCGGTTACCATGCGATCGTAAACTCGAAAGCGCCGAAACCTGATGGCGGTGCACAAATCACGGACAAGCGATCTGCAACTCGGACCGGCACACGAGCGAGATCGATCGATTGTCCGCTCATAGTAGAGTGACATTGTCCGCTCATTACGCTTGTCCAGCAGTAATGAAGCTTGGAGCTTAATGCACGAGTTACATCGGGTTACATGCCTGCGGAGTCGTGCGTCTCAACTCGGTTGCGGTCGCGTATATTGTGCCCCGATAGTTTGTGGTAACTACAGTAAGGATTAATGACCGGTGTAATCGACAATACGGCGCGTAATCCGACAATCGTAATTTTCGACGTCCTTATCAAAACAATTTGTTAAGACAAGTCGCGTTTAAGTATTGAGAGAAAAATGTGCGGTATTTGTGATTATAATTGATAAATAAAATAAATAATAATTTTATTTTGTCATTTTTATAATTATTACTGCAATAATAATAACTTTATATCTATAATTCTATTAAAAAATCATATTATCATGATGATTTCAAATTTAATTATAAAATCAAGATGAACAACTAAAAAAAAATAAATATTTTTATGTATAACTGTTTGTATAACATTTGCAATTTATGTGATAATAACAATGTGTAAAAAAAAAATAAAGAACAATTATTTTCAAAATATATGATTAGTACCACTATATAGTTAAATTATGATAATTGCTATATAGATAAATTATGATAATCATTTTTTTCTCTCAATAAAGAAATCCAAATATCTCCTTTTTTTGTTTAAGAAAAATAATTTTAATTAAAATAAAAATATACAATTACTTTCGAATTAAATCTTTCCTGCAAAAACAGCGTTACATTTCTCTCGTGGATCGTCGTTGTACGTTTGACAGAAGACGCTTTATCAACGTTACCGCGTTTCTATTACAGAATCAACGTCGCAAGTAATGCATTAAATAATCGATAAGAGTTTGCGAAAACGGTAAGAATCTCGATTCGTATAAGCTAGTTTATGTTTTGCATTATTCTCATCCTTACCATCATTCCGGTGGAGACGGCTATACCTCGACCGCAGTATGTATTGGGCACGATGTCGCCGAAACCGACGCTCAGGAACGTGATGGCGATGAGCCACATGGCGTTGAGGAGATTTGCATGTTCCTCATCGTGGAATCTGCGGTAGCGAAATGACAGATGTATTACTTTAATTAATTGATGAAGCGTGCGTGCGACGATAAATGTCTTGATATCTTACGTTTCTGGACCCTTAAATTCTACGAATTGAATATTTCAGACCTTAAGATATTCGAAACTTCAAGACTTTAGATTTCTAAAAGGATTGAAAGTTATAGATACTCTATTCAGAAACAGATAATCTCTTTTCGAACTATCCTTAAGAGGATATCGAGAATAATTAGATTCAGAGCACCGTGTAATTCCTTTCGTGCATTACGCGCTTTAATTGATATTACATTGTGAAATGGTCATTTCAAGATATCTGTTTTAATGTTCGCGATATTAGAAAGACATTACGATTTAGATTACGGAATTCCTCGATTCTTCTTTTTATTGGCGACTCGACTATGTTTTGTCGTAACCGGTGTTTAATCTTCACCGGAGGGCTAAACGACCGCTCTAGGGTGGGCTACGGGTAATGCAGAATGAAAGACAACCCCGAGATTCATTATCGGGCGCAAAGAGGATTGAGATGACAATGCGAGCGACGTACCAGGCTGTAATCCAACGTCGTAAAGCGACTTTAACAGCCTCGTTGCATGGCCGATGTTACATGATTTCGCCTTCGACTAGTAAAATCATCTTTTAGAGCTCATTAAGGGTTCCGGCTTCCGATATCTAAGAGCCAACTAGGTCGGTTGATTATTTCGACTTCGCCGGACAACAAATCAACACAACAATTGTAATCATGAGATCCTAACCAGGGTTACATCACTGTTGATTGTTGTCGGTGTCGTTATGTGTCGTTGTGCAGTTTTTTCATCATACAAAATATCTGTGCAACGACACATAATGTCATCTATCGATATACAAAATAGCACCTTAGATAGCAAGCTGTTACTCGTCATTTTGATATCAAAAGAACATTAAAGATGTTATTTTCATGTTAAAATAACGTTAGCTGCTGTCTGAGAAGATAATATATACATAAAGAATCGTATATTTTTCACTAAGGGAATAATAACGTATGTTCTATCAACAAATATATGGTTGACAACCAAAAATGAATTGCATTACTCATTTTTCTCCGCTTGTAGCAGCATTTTTCATGTCAAATATTAATTTGTAATACAACACTTACAACCTATACAATAAAAATTTTGGCACTTGTAACGTTTTGCCATGACACACTTCAATTAATATTATTAATTAACATAAGTTAAATGGATTTTACAGAGATCTAGTATCAGTAGTAACTGTATTACAGAGTTTGGTTTCATCTTCGGAAGATTAATATCTTTAAATCGTAGCGCAATAACATTTTATTATCGTAACAAAAATTAATGACAAAAAGGAAAATCTTTTCAATGAGATTAATCCGTATAACGAACTTTACTCTTCCACTCCCACTTGGTTCCGATAAAATTGATGATTTGCGCTTGATGTAACAAACGGTCCACTCCATAGAAACCCCATGAAACGGATTATTTTCGCAGTAACGCTGATTGTTGACTACGTAAATCGCTTTATTGTCGTGGAAATTTGCGCGGCTGCGTGCAGATGCACACTGAATAAAATATCATTTGTATTCCGTGACAATTTCCGGTCCCATAATCCGAGAGTAAAATTGGCCGCGAGGCCCGCACAATGCATACGTTGATGTGAGAGCAAAATTATCAAATTGATTTTTTAATTTTGAATTTAGATGCAAATACGCAACCGCAAATTCGATAATCTCGAACCGCGTTAGTTGAATAATACAACCTCGCTGGTCGATATCATATACGATTTATTTTGTAAAATGATTTGGAAATATTTATTTATTTTTGATAAATAAACATTTTACGCAGTTTACGAGAAAACTGACAGCAGCGGAAATTCATAATAATGATTGATAATGATAATCATGAAGCATAATTTATTACTATATGATGCACTGAAAATCATGACGTTAAACTTTATTAAATACCACCAACAACGTTTACAAAATAGAGATTTAAATAAATTTAATACAACTATTACTATAATGTTTCACGTGATATATGTTTGAATTGACAGTAATGGAAATTGATAATGTTTTGCCATAGCACAATTTATAATTCGTAACATTATAATTTGTAATATTAAATTTGATTAAAATATCGTTAATAAATTACTAACAAACACATGGACATTTGAAAAAAAAATTACTTATTTAAAAAAAATCATTCTATTAGATATATTTTTTTATCGGTACTTCATGTATGCGTCGTATTTACGTAATAAAATAAAAATATAAAATTATCAGAATAAAAATTAAAATTCCTTTCGTAAATACCGTTTCATTTGCTGAAACATTCCGCGAGGCATTGCGATGTTCGAGATATTCTCGTATTCATTTAGCATACGTCGGAAATTTATCGGAAAACCGAATGTTCCTAGCATTATCGAGCGTATTATCATAATCGACTATCGAATAAAGGTGGAGGGCGATAAATCAAATACGAGCCATTTCCGAAGATTGCCCTACGAGCAACAATGAAACAGCCAGCTGACATTATCGTGGTTTAAAACCGTTCATCCTGCACCGAGGATGCAGAATGTTAGAAGCAGCCAGTAACACGTCGACACATATTTCGCCAAATGATAAATATTTCAGTTAAGGACGTGGGTGGAAAATCCTCCCATCATCCATTAAGAAGAAGCGAGTGGGTTTTAGAAGACGGCAGGTAAGAAAGATCCTTTTTCTCCGAGCTATACATAGCTGTAGGGATCAATGGCAGACACCTTATATCGTCTGGTGAATTGATTATTCCTGAAATCGGCGCAACTATTTATGGCAAGAATTTAATTATCAGTCAGTCTCTGAGATCCGCTAAATCTCCGCGATCGCCAGCCAGCAATCCCAATCGGGGATTCCGACCCGCTTTGGCGGAAGGATGCATTGAGATTTATTATTACGGCGCGGTAGTGCGACGGACGGACGCGCCATTAGGTCGTAGATCAATCATCGTACGCAAATGAGTCGCAACCATAGAGCTGTGTATGATTCCAAAATGCACGTGTCATGCTGCTCTTCCTCCCTTCGAATAATGGATCGCGTGGATAAAACGAGATCTGTTGCCATTACTAAGTTTCAGTTGCTATATCGCGTAACGTGAAGAAATCATATCTTCCTATCAAAAAATTTACATCGAGAGAAAAGTGTTTAGTACTTGGGATTGTAATTGCATGGAAAAATAATTATGGTTAGGAGCTTCATTTTTAAGTTATTATTGCTATAATATTAGTAATAATAATTAGATATATATAGAGTTATATTGAAAAATATAATAAAATATATATATAAAATATATATATATTATTACTACATAATAGTAATAATTATAACAATGAAGCTCTTAACTATTTTACCATGTAATTATAATTACAAAAATACAAAATATTAAACACTTTTCTCTCAATGCAACACTAAAAGCAAAAAATAGCGACCATTTTTATTAGTATATCCGGTAAATACAAAAAGTGTAATTGAACAGTTTTATTCATTTGAAATTTTCACGTTAAAACAATATTTATTTACGTATTTATTTGAAACTGTAGATTTCAATAAATATTTATTCATAAATGTTCTATAAATAATTTGGCGAGTATTTGTATATATTCAAATAAAATGTGAATTAAAAAAGAAAGCAACTCTAATAAGCAACTCTAATAAGCAATTTTTTTCTCCTAAATAATAACTCCTTAATAACTAATGACTTGTAGTAAGTAAATATTTGGCTTTAATGAAATCGTTTACTTTACTATTTTCATACTAAATTTTATCATATCAGCTTTACTTTTATTTCCCTACTTAAAATTTGAATTCGAATATAGAATGATAAAGATGTTTATCCTCTCTTAACAAGGTCGTCAGAGATTATCTGTCAGTTTCTGATACAAACGCATCTATAAAATGTATTTTCTTATGTCTTGATTTACTTAAAAGCAAATGTAATTACTTAATTACTTATACAGTTCGTAAAATATTTTGCCTTCGAACTTCACTAAAATTGTCTAAACTATATTAAGATGAAAATGAGAATTATTATCTATGTTTTTACTAAGGAAAATATTTAATGTGGTTATGATCTACAGAGTAGGAATGAAAATGCAAATTAAAGATAATCATACTTACAAATATATTCATTTAAACTGAATAAAAAGTATTTATTTGTTTTTCATAAAAAATTATATTCATACTCTCGTATTCATATTTATGATTAATTTATTTATTCGAATATTGAATATTGGCTACACTAGTTTTGATAGCATCGGTAGCTAGAAAACTACTTACAGACATAGAGAATTGAAAAATTTTGATTAATGAGATTTGATATAATAGAAACAAATGACGAATCCATTACTCTTTAGAGTCAATGTAACCCAAGATTTTATCGACGCAAGGAATTACAAGTATGGAATAAACAATAGTGACATATCTTCTATACATAAATAGGGGTTCTCTTACCTCTCGCACTGTCGCAGTGTCCATGAGGCGATGATCCACAGGGAGACCATGAAGACTAGCAGCACCGTGCCCGGGCAGATGGTCATCAGAGTCTTGAGGACGAACCTAGTGTTAAAGTTGATGCGATTCAAGGCCCCTATGCTCCGTGACGATGCGTCCGTGAAAAGTTTCGAGTGCAGCAGCATCACCCGGCAGATGAGGTAGAGCCTGAGGAACATCGGTAGCGAGAGAGTGACGTCGTATGGCACCCACTTGGAGCCGATGTCGCCGTTCTTGTTCGCCAGCTTAGTCGTCCACAGGAAGTAGTACTCGCCCGGGATCGGATGGATCGCGCAAATCGCCAGCTCTACCGAGATTTGCGCGATCCGCTGCCAGGTCATCGCGATCCGCCAGTCGTCCGCGCAGTTATCGATCATGAACAACTGTCGCCCAACAAAAGAAAACGGACAGATAACAAGAGAACACTCTCTTACAACCGGAACGTGTCTGTCTAATGTCGTCTGAAGTTTTGTGTGCTTAAATCGGAGAAATATTTTTTCCTTAGAAATATATCCAAGCAGAACAAACGGTCATGATGATATCAAAATGACTCCAAAATAATAAAAAAAAAAAAACGTTAGATTCTTTAGGTTTCAACGATAATAAAAAGATAAAAATTTGGGCGCTGCAATTAGTGCGCTAAATATTTAATAAAAAGATAAATTTCATATATATCGAAACTAATGTTTAGCATTTGATCATATAATAAAAGAAGATACATTACTTTCTTGCCATTACCAAGCGCATGTAAAAATAAATATTGTACAACAGTCATGAATGAGTTGCATCATTAAATTGTTGTGCAATCTGTCTACGAAATTTTTTTCGGCCAAATTCTACTCCATAACGAGTCTGGGAATATTTATCTCCTAACTTAGACGACTGGATAGTAAAAAGTTAAATCAAGAAGCAAACGAATGTGTTCAAATATTAATATATCAAAAAAATTTGGCAATCCTCTATAATGGGAAAAAAGGAAACATTGAGAAAAATTGGTAAGTATATATATATATATAAAACTATTTATTTTGTTGTGATATGTGACTAATAAAAACTTTTTTACTTTTTCATTTGTATTCTTCTAATTAAAAGTTGGTTAAAATAACAAAAAATTGTGTTGTAATCAAAATTTGATTAGACTACCTAAATTTTTATTAAAACAACGCAATTTTTAAATAAAAAAGTAAGAAAGTTTTTTGTTAGCTGCATATCAACAAAATAAATGGTTATACCAAAATATTTCTCTGAGTGGTATATAATATTTACTTAAAAGGAAAAAAACAATGGTCAAAGTGACTAGAACACAGTCAAAAATCAAAGAACGAAACTGAGTAAACATGACGGTTACACGTCTCAGTGAAAACTTTTTACTGAGATATATAACCATCATGTTTACACATTTCGTTCTTTGATTTTTGACTGCAATATTTTGGGCACTTCGACTGTTTTTTTTTTAAATATTTATTTTACGCCTTCTTTCACGATGTGAAGAATTGCCTAGTTTTTTAAATATTTGAGTACATTCGTTTGCAATTTTGAGGACTCAATTTTTTTGTTACCGTCCAGCTGGTGAGATGAATATTCGATCCCTTGTTATGGAACGAAGTTTGGCAGCAAGAAATTTCGTAGACGGATTGTATAATAATTTTACTAATGACTATTGTTTCTATTTTTATATGCGCTGATGATGGCTAGAAAGCAACTAAAACGTACGTTCTTTTATTATATAATCAAAACATTAGTTTTAATACACGTGGAATTAAATTTTTAATTAAATATTTAACGAACTAATTACAGCATCAATTTCTAGCTCTAATTTTAATTTTTGTATTGTTTTTATTGATTTCAAAATGATTATAAAAGGTTTCACTTTTCGATTTATTTTAATGTATCATGTTGACATGACTTGTTTGTTCTGCTGAATTATTAAAAGTAATCTATAAATTATTATTTAATCTATAAATTATTACTTAAAACATTATTTCTGTATTCAAATATTTAAATAATCCCAAAAATTATTCGGAGGAATATTTGCTTTTGTAATAATATTTCTAATATTATTCTCGATGAATTTAAATACTTGAATATTACTTTGATAATTATTCTGAGGAATATTTAATCAAGAGACTCTTTTATAATGATTATTTTACATGTTTTTTTTTACGTTGAAGATCTCGAGTATTTACTTTCCTTTTATTGAATATTCCAATAAGCTTTCGACAAATCTCACGATTAATATGTAATACGACTGAGAGTTAATTAAAACATTATTAACTGTTCAGTTACTCGTCGAAGCTAAAAAATGTCTATCAAACCCGCCTATCTCGCATGATTGTTTGTCGAGCGGACAGATAAATGAATAAATTAATGCTCAACCCTTCAATATTATCATACGCAATATTCAAAGCGATTTTTCGGTACGTCGACTGATATCGATTGCGCGAAATTGCCAATCGAGACAAATGAGTCTACGTATCCCAGATACGAAAGCTCGCTCTTTGAGCCTCCAGCCCGATTAATATGAATTCCAGCCGCTTTGCCCTGACTTGATTAAAACGCCGCGCCACGTATTCATTGTTTATCGCCGTTTATCCCGTGCGAGAGAACACGTCGTCGTAACCGTACACAACGCCACCGCCATTCCGGTAACAAATCATCCTTAACTCGGTAACGATCCTGTCAGATTTAAACAGATCGTGTTAAAGGACCCTACACACTACAAACACACGTATCATTCGAGGCACGTAATACGTGATTTGTATCGTGTTGTGATACGGATTTTTGATTTCATGGGTCTTCGACGCCTCGAATTTTTTTTTTTCCATTTTCATATTACTCGTTTTTCTTTATCCGAAAGATTTTCACGGATATAAACGCACATTTCCATGTACTATTTGTAATTTTTTACTCAACAATATAACTCTAATATAATACATATGTTATACGATACACGTGTTATGTTACAATTATAATGTGTAATAGAAACAGGTATGTATTATATGTAACTTGATGTTTACTGCGATTCATTATTTTTTATATTCATTTTTTTTTATATTAGACTCGCGCACAACATAAATAAACAGTAATATTACATTAATATTATAATTTCTCATTCAACGATATAAAATATGTTGTACAGTATAACAATTATATTGTCGAGAATGAAATTATAAATTCATATAATTTTTTCATCATAAATAATCTAGAAAATCAGCTTCTAAAATATTATAGCACTTGAGAAACGTGAGAATGGTATGCAGATCCAATCTGACTTCATTAATTACTTATTACGTGATATCAGATTACTATTATCGGAACACTATGCGGGAGGTCATTAGGACTTGAAGTGTCATAAATCATCCCTTAAGTTTCCCCCGCTCTAACGTGTCGGTTAGAACCACACGATTTTAAATTTCGCCGCTTCGACAATAGAGTTGTTCCACTCTGAGGATCTTCAGGATCCTCGGGATATGATACATCCATCACGAGATGTGGAGATCTTTTATATCTTAGCGATATCTCATCCACATGATACATCGTGGATACTTTGCAGCCCGTATCTCTCAGCCAGCGCTGAGGCTATGGAAGATGCGACCCGCCAACGTCCTGAATAGATTAGTATAATACAGTGGGAGTCCATTTATCCGGTGGAATAATCCGGAAGATACGAAGATTGTCGCGCAACGTGAAAAAGTGAAAAAAAAAAAAAATTTACTGTGTACCGTGAAACCGTAAAAGATGGGATGTGCGACACAAAGACGGTTGACGATAGCAAAAATGCAAACTGCCGGATGCGCGCTGCGTGTATTTGAGGGTCTAACTGTAGGGTCGGCTTGAACATCACTGATTTATGGACTACATGAATCTATAGTAATGTCATACCTTCTAAACTTCACGTTATCTGAGCGGCTGCAGAACCGTGGATACCCTATAACGAGCTTTGAAGTAAGAGGCTATATAGTATTACAGGATTTTGCGATGAGGGCAAAGATACACAGAATATTAATAGCAAATTTCGTGGAAGTGAATAAACGTTCAACTTGCGATTCTTTTTCGTTTTATCAAATTTCGTCAGCACACAGAGAGAACGATTTTTTTTATTAAAATATCTAAAAATTTAACTGGATATACAGATCTGAAAATAATTTTATTCATTGTTAATTTATAGTGTCAAATTTTACCTAATATTACTGCTTCTATTTAGTGTATCGTCATTTTATACTAATACAATAATTAAATTTGACGCTATATTATGGTGTCAAATTGACATTACATAGTCAATTTTTAAATTTAACCAAATATAGATTTAACAATGTTGGACTTCAAAATAATTATGTGTATAGAACGCTTAAGCATCTGTTGATAATATTGCAAAGATTTTTAATATTCTAGTAACTAGTTTGAGTATCCCTGTATACGTACTTTAATGGTTAATTCAAATAAAATTATTTTCAAATTTGTATCTGAATTTTTAGACATTTCAGCAAAACCATTCTTTCGGTGCAGTTTATTGCGATCATTCTTTTTAAAATTTTTTTCTGTTAATTCTTTTTGTGAGAATCGACATTAGAAATCGAGGACTGTTAACGGCTCATTATTCAATGCGAAATTAAATTTGACAAAATCGATGAAAAATTTATTCACGAAAAGAACGGTTTTGTTGAAATATCTAAAAGATATTAGCTAGATTTGAAAATTTTGTTGCACTCAAAATAATTATATAGAATGCTCAAAGTGATGACTGCTGGAATATTAAAACTTTTTGCAGCTTTGCTCATCATGTTTGAGTTTCCTACATAATTAGTTTTATGGTCCAGCAAAAAAATATTTTAAGATCTGTACTTATATACTAAAATTTTTACATACTTCAGTAAAATCATTCTTTCCATGTATCTATAAAATATGCAGAAAAATACATATACATACTTATGTGTGTATATATTATATATACGAATATATATGGAAAAAATTTTCTCTTAAAATTTACTCTAAAAATATAATAGTTGTGGAGTACAATATAATATTTCGAAGATTTTTATCACTTCAGTAAAATTAATCAAACTTATTTTATATTTTATTATATTATAGTTTTATTAGTGAATAAGAGAAATTTACAATTTTTCAAAATACAATGTTGTCCCACTACTATACATGTGAAGGAGCACGGTAGTGCCTCACGCCATATCTTATCGCCGAGACACTCTCTCCAGATTTTCAGAGTAAATTTTAAGAGAAAATTCTTTCTGCTTACACACACACACACACACACACACACACGCGCGCGCGCGCGCATGATATTACAAAAAAATCTAGTGAAAATGAACAATCAGAAAATTCTGATCATATCAATCAAAATTCTGGTTATTTCAACTAAAATTATAACAGACTCGACTAAAAAATTATAATTAATCCATTTTCAATTGAATTCCAAACAATGCACAGAAAAAGAGAAAGAAAACGTTATTTATTGCGCTTTGGGACAAGTCCTCTCAAGTGTAGAAACTGTCTTATAAATTAGAATTAATAACGTATAGAATTTATTTAAATCAAAAACATGAAGTAAAATAAAGTAGAAAATAAAAATAAAAATGAACATTGAAATTACAAGAGAAAGGGAGAGAAAGAGAGCGAAAGGGGTGGAAGACGATCAGAAATCTGTGCGAGCGATATTGATCGGAATGACGTTTCCCGAGGGAAGCCTCCCTTCGCTTCGTAGTGCCAGGTGAATCCCGGCAAATCTGCGCATGCAAATCGTTGATGAACGACAATCAACAGGTGCCGAAAGGTCAGCAGACTATTAGGCTCCAAGCCAGCCGTTGTTGCCGCAAGATTGCGTGAGCCAGCTTGATACCCGGGCTGATCATGAAGTTGTAAACTCTGTCTTACTCTCATTACTTGCAATTACGGACACCAATAGATTCCAAGTTCTAAATTATTATAAAATAAATAAATTAGGTTCTATATGATATAAACCATAAATAATTTCATCCCTGAATTTAATTGCTAATATATATCAGAACTATGTTCATAGCAGGTGATACTATAAATGGTGAAAATAACAAACATGAAATTTGTTTCACATGTTCATGTGATCGATATATTGATACCAGTCAACAAACAACGATTCGAAGTTTTTCCTTGAAGAGAAATCGACACGTTTCAAATATTTATTATGAGATTGAGGGGTAACTCATATATATAAAATAATTTTGCCTTTAAATGATTAATGCCATTCTCATCTAACAAATTACGTATGAATCTATTATATAAAAAACATCCGCATAACGGATATGCACTGAACTTTATTGAACTTGAGTTTTCCGAATGATTTCCTTTTCATGGAGAAAAAAAAGCAGAAACGCGAGAGACTTGCTTCGGTCCCGAAATGTCGCCACATTGATTCTCCTCGAATTGCAGAGACACGGCAATATCGAAGCCACAATATATCGCGGCGAAATTGCATCGCATAACGACTACGAGCCTGATGAAAGCGTTTTTCCGGCACATTGAGCCAAAATTATCCGTTTTGAGATAGGAATGTTGGGTATTGTCTTTCTTTTTGTTCACGTTGCTTCGACATTCCCCAGAAACACACTCGTGATAGACCCTGGCTGATTTGCCGCGTTTAAAATTAATCCGTTTTCTGTTAAGTAAAATTGGCACAACAATGCAAGCTTGCTAGAACATAAACCATTCACATTAAAATCTATTTTTTATTCATAAAAAATTGATAAATATTTTTTTCTCAAAAATCTAATTGATGTATATATTATACGTATCTATATAAAAAAAGAAAATATAAATGTTTCAATTTTGTATTTGCATTGCAAAATTATAAGTAATCTGCCAAAATAGAAGAAGAATTTAAATTCTGTGCATAATTTGTATCTTTATATTCTATAAATTAAATTTGTATCGATAATTTTATCGAAAGACTATCCACTGAAAGGATAGACGCGCATAAAAACAAAAAAAGTTGCTGAAAAATCTTTGGAAAATCTCTTTCTGAAACATGAAACGACTCGCGATGCATTGCCAAAATTTTTAAAATTCTATACCCTCGCGCTAACGTGAAGTTTATGTACAGAACGCTCGTTCGGAGCTGCTCGAGTCGAATATCTAAGTTTTCACACACCCGCTTTCTTGCAAAATACTCGATGAATAACGGGTGTCTTATGGCGACTTGAAAGACGGTCAATATTTGAGTTGACGCTTAAACGTTTGAGCCAATCCAAGCTTTGCATGATTTTGCGAAGCTCGCTTCGGTGCCAGCCATAGATATCTCATTAAAACAAGTTCCAACTTGGTCGGAAGTGAACCGAGAGCTTAGCAAAAAGACTTCTTTTTTGCCGGATATAGTAATGAAAAGGTTTTCCTTTACCCCAAACCCATTATTCTCTGTCATTGTTACGTTAGATTATCTTTTAATTCGACATAACTGAGTCGAGAATTTTTTCTCGCCTTACGTTTTCAAGATACTATATGTACATTGTTAAAAATAAAATGTTAATTTTAAATTAAAAACATATAGAATTTTCTGAGACATGCAAAAATGTTAAAATTAACATTTGTTAATTTTGTTAATTTTAACAATTTCTTTTCGTGTCCATTATAAGTTAAAATTTTTAAGTTAAAATTAACATTTTATTTTTAACAGTGTATTCTGTGTATAATGAAAAAAAAAATATATATATTATAAACGTATAAATATAAATGATAAATATAAGTGATACATTCAGACAAAAACACAGTATTAAATATAACTATAAAGATGACAATAAAATGACTATAAAAGTTCTATATGTAAAATTAATGTACGCACATAGTTGTAGTAGTAGAATAGATCATTTTGTATAGTCATTGCAATTATAAAATAGTTTATTACATATGTATATATATATATAAATAAAATAAAACTTGTACTGTCATTTCTATTATTGCCATTATATTTTTTTTTCTGAGAGTATATAACATAAATATATAATATAATATTTATACACATATTTATATTTTATATTTATAATATAATTTATATTTTAAATCTAATTTATATTTTATAACATGCTTATAATGTCATGCAGTAAAATATTACAGTTGACTAGAACGTTTTCAATGTTTTCTGTGTTACGAAGCGTAACAAGTTGAAATTTTTATTTTGAAATGACTATAAAAAAGGCAATTTATCTGCAGTTTACGTGATAAAAATTTATCGTTAGTAGAACTGACAAAAATGAATATTCCGTAATAAACAGCAGCTTTCTTGGCAAGTATCCCATTATTTTCAAGTCGCTTAAGTTTGCGAGACGTTTTTTTATTGATTGAAAAGGACAGAGTTTACACATTTATTCGCTCCAAACAAATATGTCGCTCACTCGGAGTTCACGGTTCAATAATTTCAAGACAGAGATCCCGGATAACGCATAAATAATCAGCGATCAATGACGTCGCGTCGTGCATCGAATAGATAAAATTTTATTACGCTGGACGTAATTGGCCTTTTATTAGCGCCGCATTAACACTTGATATCTGTGAAATCGCGTTCGCGATGGCGTTTCGATTAGCTCCGCGTTGCATCGATTTATCCATGATTTTGGCCGGACCGGCATGATGGTTGTATCGTTTAAATTCTATAATCACTCGGGCGTAATGTCGCGCTTGGAAACGCAAAAACCGATTCGCCGCTGCGAATTACGCCTCCCAATTCCGGATTTATTTTATTCCCAATTATTTCTAGCCATTTAGAGTCGCCGGTAATTTATCTACGCTTCTAGTCATTTATAAAAGTATTATAAATAATGAAAAAATACTTTAGCATAAAAGGATTTTAATAATGTGCGCGCGGAACACCTTTTAGTTCTTTCTTTTCAATTCCTTTTATTTTAATTTATTTTATTTCCGATTATTTGTAGTCATTTAAAGTCGTCGGTAATTCATATTTATGTCTTTAGCAATTTATATGTATGAGCAAGTTATATTGTATGAATATAATAATAATAATAATCCTTAGCGTAAAAATATTCTAATAGAAACAAGTAACAATAATGCGCAAGCATTTTTTAACGAACATTCGATACATAAATTTAAAAAGACAGGAAAACATATTGTCCATCTTTTGATTCTTTCAAGCTCAATTTTATTGAAAAAGGGACAATCGTGCGAATGAGTAAAAGACCAATAACGACGATAACAACTTATATATCTTTTGAACAGTTGGAAGAGGTGCGATATTTTCTGTTTAAACGACTTTTCGTTTCAAGCTTTCTTTTTATTTAAATATTTACTTATTATATCGTAAGAGATGTATCATACATACCTGAACTTCTAAGGCATGGTAAGCAAATATGAGGCCAAGCAGTATCACAGTAGACACAGAGATCAGGGTTTTCAGTGCTGTCGAGAAAAACGAGGCCTGAAACATAAAACATTTTTGTATATAAATACATGCAAAATAATAATGATATTTAGATATTTTAAAAATATTTTAAAAATATTTTAATTCTATATATTTATTTATTTTCATATAACATTTATTTTTATATTTACAATTAATCATATGAATAAAAATATTTTACAAGACTGTTGATTCTTATATAAAATATAAAGATATTTCTTTTATTAATTTAAAAAAGAAAAAGTTGCACAAATTTCTATAGTAGAAATATGTGTTTAAAAAATTGTGGTATTTTCTGTCAATTGAGAGATAAATTGAAATGAACGATTGTTACTTTTAATGTTTTACCATTGAATTATAGATTAATAAAGATAGAGGCTCAAAGGTATCAGTAAATTAATTATTAAGCTTCAACAATTAACCGTAGAAATATCAAACTTCAGTTTTGTAATTGATTGCTTACTTTTTAGACGAAATATGCATACAACTTTGTAAAATTGCTTGTTGCCGCATCGTAAAAGACCAGTACTTCTAATAACGGCGTTCGATTTACGATTTGATCAGCAAAGACACAAACATTTTTAATGATCGTAAAAAGTATCGCCATAAAAAAATATTTTAGAAAAAATTAAATATTTTATTAAATATCCTAGAGAGAAACTCGGAATATTGCAATAAAATGTATTGCTTTAAATGCGCTTTAAATTGCTACGCATATGTATACACTGCTACAAATTCTTACGGTATTTCGAGCGCCATTTATCCTTTTGACCTCGACGGAAATGTATCACGTGTAAAAAACAGCACAATAAAATCAAAATATTGAATAAAGGCATCGCAATTAATTAGCTGATAATTTTGGGACATTAATTAGACTGACAATTTTAAATATTTTAAATATCCTTTCGTAAGTTATAAAAAAATCAATACTTCAATATTTCTTTGCTAGATATTAGAAAAAACTGGGATCGGTTGTTATAGAGAATTAATTTCCAAAAAGCTTATAACTCTATCAGAATATGGCAGAGCATTGGGCCTATCTCATCAACTCTGATTCTCATCAACTTAATTTAATCAATTAAATTTCAATTTGCTAACTGCAAAACTGAAAACATAATTTCCTGGCACTGTAAACCAGGAACAATTAAATAATGATTATTATTGCTACATTCATAGGATAAAGTAGATAAAATTAATTGTTTTAATTGTTTTAATGCCACATATCGTTCTTCATAGTTACCAGAAATTTATATTTTTAGTTTTACGGTTGATATTAAAATTTAATCGATTGACCAAGTTAATTGAAGTTGATGAGACTGGTTCATTCTTTTTTTTTTACTGTATTGTTAATATATTAATAATATTAAATTGTATGTAAAATAGTTTGGCGCCATGTATATTATTTACGAGTTTTAAGAAAATAAAGGCGACTGATTTCTCTTATCCCCTTTTTGTTTGTTGATCAGTTTTTGACATTATTAATGGCAATTTTCTTGTAATCGCAGAAAATGGTATACTAGTTAATTTTTTTCTGTAGTTAGTTAATCATTATTGTACTAAATAAAATCACTTTTGTAAAAAATTGAACAAAAAAATAAGATTGATCAAAATGAGCTAAGATTAGGTGACAGTCAATTTCAATTTCTTTGAATTGACATGTTCCGAAAACTTTCTTGCTACAGTATTTTACGACACCCTACTACATGTTTAATTTCTTAATAAAATATACAACTAAACATTTAAAAGTTATTCAGAAATTGAATAAATAATAATCAAAGAAATTAATTTCAACGTATAAATAAATCTTTCTTCTACTGTTCCAACAGAAAAAAGTAACATTACGTACAAGAAATCACTCTAAACAAAATCAAGAGGAAAATAAAAGTACTCTTGGAGTATTTTCTCGTGTCACCAATCGTGTCGACTTTTTCGTCGTCACATCCGGATAAGAGTGAGAAGAAATTATGATATCGCGTTAAAATTCCAGCGTGACGTGCTATGCGTGTTATAAATCTTACAACCTTCCTGAATTTATGTGATCCTATTTTCTGACATTCCTAAAATTTCAAGTACAATATGATATAAAAGGCTAATAAGAATAAAAAAAATCTCCATTATTCGTTTAACATGAATATAATTGAAAATAGATATAACAAACAAGAATTGCAGAAAATAGGAAAATTAAAACGCTACAGAATACAATACTAACAAAGTACAATACATGTTTCGATCTTATATTTAGCCTTCTTTAGATGTACGAAATCTTCCAGCTCAGTAAAAATTATTATATTAAGAAAGTGACTATTTCGTTATAATTAGATGATGTGTTAAAACAGAGAAACGAAAATTGCTCGTCAAGCAATTGGTTCACCGATTATGAAAATTTCTCGTTGTTCTAGTGAGAACATAAAGAAATATAAAAACGTTTTATATATATTATATATAAAAATTATCAAAGCTAAAAAATGTTTAAAACATTTTTTTGTAGAAAGAGGACCTAAATATAAGATCGAAACATGTATTGTACTTGGTATCGTATTCTGTAGTGTTTTAATTTTCCTATTTTCTGCAATTCTTGTTTGTTATATCTATTTTCAATTATACTTATGTTAAACGAATAATGAAGATTTTTTTATGTTTTCTCTTATTAGCCTGTTATATCATGTTGTACATTAGGAGCCCTTATTATTATTACTTTAAGTTTTTAACTCAAAATTTAAGAAAGTTAATTCCTGACGAGATACATCGCGACGTTTTTAAGTTTCGTTAATAGTGATGGCACGTTATTTCCAGCCTCTTGAGAGTCACGTAGCATAATTTCCGCATATGCATCATCGGATGCACTCACTTTGTCTGCCTACACCACGTAACGTAATCTCGCAATACACAACGACAGGCAAGTCTAAGCTCATCTGAGATGTGCCCGAGTTTAAAGTCTACAGTTCGTCGCTCCTTTTATCTAGCAGTTCTTTGACCAAAACTCATTCAAAATTCGTTTTAGTCCAATATAAAGTATCTCAGTAATTAAGGCTTGATTAAAATTCGCTTGAAGAGATGTGTGAAAATGATTGGAAAACAAATTATTATACAGAGAATTTCTTAGCGTGAGACGAAATCTTCACGAGTTACATTTCTGTTTGTTACAAATTTGAGCTGAAACGTACGATTTTTATGTGTTATGTTGACTTATTTTATATAATATAACTCTCTCTCTCTCGCCTGTGCTAAATGCTTTACTAACCCTGTTTTCATTTAATTTTGATAATTTGTGATTGGGGAACTGTGTTGAGATAACTGCCATTCTCGTTAATGCCTAGGATCTGTAATGAGGAGATAGCTGTTCATTCAGAGAGTAGCTCTAATGCTTCTTGCATGTTACACACATGCATAGTTTACTCAGTGTTAGCATGAGAGCGGTTTACGAGATTTTCGATGAATTGTGGATCGCAATAACGAGCTGCTTTCCGGAAGAACGATGACAACAAGCTCGCTGGCTGGGCAAAGCCTCTTCCCGCTATATAACCTGAAAAGGGATTAAGGATTCGCAAGAAATGTAGGGAGCCAGTCTGAACGTTAGTTGCTCTTTGCGAAATTTTCTTTACGAATCTCAGAAACAATACTCGTTTGCGAAATGTATTTAAACTTAAATGATCTTATTATGAGCCACTCGCGTAATCATGTTTGAAACATCAAAGAGATTATTCTCATTATGAGAGAGAGAGTAGATTTAGTACGCTTTAGTAAATAGAATAAAAGAGATCTAAAGAACAGGTATAAACATGTAAATGTTTCGTCACACATAGTTTAAGTTATAAAGTTTCGCTATAAAGTTTCGTTATAAAGTTTTGCATTATCGCTTATGTTGGAATTTTGTTTTATTCGACTCAAAAAAAGATAACATTTTTTCTGACACTCGCGGAGTTTTCACGTCTGTCAAATAAAATTTTTAAATGCGCTATAAATGGATTAAGGGATTAGGAATAAAGTATATAAGTGCAAAATTTAATTTTTTCTCGCCCAGATTTTTCAAGAGTTGATTTTATGATTTGACTGTACGATGTTCGCGTGGATATGCGTCATTGTTCTCGAGACTTCTATTTGATGCACCGTATGTTTGCACTTCAGGTAAATAATTATTATTGCGTTTTAGTCGAGATAGCTACAAGGAAGAACTTTCCTTCTTGCCGAAACTAGTTTGTCGGGAATTATCCGACGAGTATTCGTGAAATATTGCTCACATTAAATTGTTTAATCTTGAAAGGAATACTTCAGACAGAATACTATCAGACAGAATAACTGTAACAGGAATTAGAAATACAACGGGTATCATTCCAACTTTTCCTCTTTGTAAGACAGAATAAAAGTCAGAATGAAGTTTAACGTTTTATCTGTCAAGCCGATTTCGAACTTCGATTGAGCTCTGGAAGATCCAAGTCGAGAAATGCGCTGCTATTTATAAAATATGCAGAGTCAGATGACAAAATAAATCATATAAAAAATAAATATAAATAAATGAAAAATATACAAAGTAACTGGGTAACTCATATAAAAAGTCGTCGGTACTATCTCCTAAAGAGACACCCCTGATTTATTAGGTGTAGTAAAAAGAAATCCATTATTTTTCCATTCAATTTCATGCAAAAATAATGGATTTCTTTTTTCTACACCTAATATTAATACTTACAGAAACATGATTTCTTTCAATAATCAGAGAAATAAAAATTCAAGTTTATATATTTGTGGTTTATTTCTATACAAAATCAGTTAAAAATGAATTCTACAAATACGAAAATAAAATTCTTACGATTTCCTTTGTAAAGTGCATCATTTAAATATAAAAATGATTATATTATTGATATTATATCATTGTAATCGTTTGTAATCGTAGTTTCCTGAATTGATTCTATTTATATTTTTTCTTTCTTTTTTTCATAATATGAATTTAAATATAAAATCGGGGTATTTATAAAACTGTAAAACTGATCATAAATTATAGCGTTATAGTGTCAAATAACTCTACCGGAGTTAAAAACAATTATGTATTTATGAAAGAAAACCCTCTAAAAAGAAACTTGTTGACTTACATGTTTGCGTCTTGCAAAGCAACATAAAGTATGCACATAAATGAACGAAAAACGTTTATGCAAAAATAAAAAAATT
>Ga0157364_1001389_pt1 | contig 20434 bp, 27 predicted proteins | sample AttsexASBM2_FD_111476 | JGI IMG/M metagenome (GOLD analysis project Ga0157364, IMG submission 111476) | Fungus gardens microbial communities from leaf cutter ant in Ribeirão Preto, State of São Paulo, Brazil - Atta sexdens ASBM2 | ecosystem: Host-associated > Fungi > Mycelium > Unclassified ...
CCATTTCCAGTCCTTCTTGCCTTTTAACTTGTTCAGTGGTTTTGCTGTATGACTGAAGTTTTGGATGAAACATCGATAGAAGTTCGCAAATCCAAGGAAACTCTCTACATTCTTGATCCTTGTTAGTGTTTTCCATTCCTTTATGGCTTTGACCTTTTCTTGTTCCATTTTGACCTGTCCTTTTCCAACTACCACTCCTAAGATGGATATCTCTTCCATATCGAAGTCACATTTTGATCATTTAAAACACAGTTGGTGTTTCTCTGCTATCTTCAGGAATCAGATTGTCCATTCTTCTAGTTCTTCTTTTGTCCTTGCTGGGATTACAAAATCATCCATGTAATTTGCTAGTATGCCTTCATGAAGGAGTTCCCGGAATACACTGTTCATCATCCTTTGAAAGGTTCCTGGCGAGTTGCATAGTCTGAAATACATTACTCGTGGTTCAAATAGTCCTTTGTTAGTCAAGAATGCAGCCTTCCATTTATCTCCCTCCTTGATTCGTACGTTGTTGTATCCCCAAATCAAATCTAGTTTGTTGAAGTATCTCACTTCCTTGAGTTTGTCGATAACTTCTCCAATTAGAGGTAGTGGCGTTTTGTCCTTTATAATGATCTGGTTTAACTTCCTGTAATCTTGAACCAGCTGTAATGAACTATCTTTCTTTAGAATATAGAAACAAGGTGCAGCATATCTCGACTTTGATTCCACAATGAGTCCAGCTTTGAGTTGTTTGTCCAACTATTGGTTTAAGGCTTCTTCTTCTTTTAATGTTATTGCATAGGCCTTTGTGTTTAATTCCTTTGGTGCTTTATCTGTTAGATTTATTTCATGGTCCCATTCACATCTTTCTGGTAGCTTTTCAAACTTCTTTTTGTTGAATAGATGTGTGTAGGGTCAAATATACTCGGGTAAATCCTCTAGATTTGTCTTGTCTGGTTCTTTTTCAATTTCTCCATTATTCTGTTCCTGATTTTCCTTTGTTTCCATTGCCTTGGTTTGCCTAGAATTAAATCATATGTCCTTGTGTGTCATTGTGCAGTTTCCTGGACATCTTATGAATTTGATGGTTCTGTTTTTTCAGTTGACTTCCAGGTTATGTTTAACCAGCCAGTCGTGTTCTAAGAACATGTCCATTCCGTCCAAGTCCGTTACTGCTGCTTCCAGGGTTTTCTTATGTCCATTGATTTCGATTTCTAAAGGCGCCACCTTGGTTACCTCTCCGTTCTTTGTTCCATCGGCATTGAATACCTCGAAAGAGAAGTCTATCGATTTCATTTGAATTCTCTTGTTCTTGACTAGTTGTTTATCAATTCTAGTGTGTGTGTACCCTGAGTCCACCAGTGCCTTTACTTTCAGTTTCTTTTCATTCTTCATCTTAACTTCTGCTTGTACGTTTAATTCCCTCTTTCCCTCACTGGTTCGGTAATTTGAAATAATGTATTTATTCTGGGAATTTACATGGGAGATCTCTTGTACCATGCCTACTCGAGATCTTCACTAAAACCCTTCTCTTTTTTGTCCTCTTCGTTGTCTTCCAATTCTTTTTAGACTTTTTGTGTCTTCATTGTCTGTTTCCCTTTACAGTCCTTCACTATGTGTTCCTTCTTGTCACATTTGAAGCAGACTCATGTTTTTTATTCTCTCTTTTCTGCTCTGCACTCTTTTGCTATATGGCCATACTTATTGTAGTTAAAACACTTTGGTTTTCCATCTTTGAAGTTGTTGTTGGACTTCCCAATATCCATTGGTTGTCCCCTTCCTCCATAAGTCATTCCTGTACCTGTCTTGTAGTTGTGGCATCCTTCTGTTGATTTGTATCCTTGTTCTACTGAGGTTATTGCCACTTTCCACTCCTTGAGTGATTCTGGCATCGCTATGGGTGGATATTCTAGTATTGTCTTGATAATGTCTTGTTGTATATTCTTCTTTAGTAAGAAGATCACATGTAGCTCATCTGTATCTGCTTTTGTAGCTAGTGCATCAAATTCGATTATGAAATCCGCTGTATTTCTCTTTTCTTGTTTGAAGGTTTCAATCTTCCATTTGGCATCTGCTGCTTTGGACTTGTCGCTGAACATTGTCTTGATCTATTTTACAAAATCATCCCAGTCTTGGGTGTTGTTTTCTTTATCTAGCTCATCGAGCTTCTTCTGTGCATAGATTTCCGCTACACCTCCTCTGAAGTGAGCTAGGATTGCTGTGATCCTATTGTTTGTTCTGTTGACTCTGTTACTTTTGAGGAATAACCTAATTCTTCTCCACCAGTCTTCAAATTTTGTTTGGTCACCGTCAAACCACCCTGAGTCTGGGATCATGCTTTTTGGCATTCCTGCTGACTTGTTTACTGCTGGTGTTGCTGCTGGTGCTGTTAACATCTCTGTGTCTGTTGGTTCATAGTTTGTTGAGACTTCTTCATTGATCTGTAAAGATCCTAGTCATTCTGACAATGCCTCTATATTATTTGTTCTTCTTAAACCTGTCTTGGTTCCTCATAGTTTTACACTACATGTGTTTTGCTTCCCGATAGGTAATTCTGTCTAGTATTGTTTGTATACACCTCTCTTGCAAGGTGAGCTCGTTGACACTTTACCAAATGTTATGACCTTAGCTAAAGCTCAGGTTGCAATCTTAGGCAAAGGTTGAGAAGAAGTAAGGAGATTTGTACAATTGGTAAAGCATAAGGATACAGGAATGTATCTATGCTATTTATATGAGTCTATAGTTCAGCAATGAGACATACATGAGGATTAAGATATGAGGAAACCACAAGGATAAAGCAAGGTAACAACATCTACTACATGTGGCGCAGCCAATCATATTGTCATATCTTTTACCCTTATCTATGTATTCTTCAGGAGGCATTGATTGTAACATTTCTTCTCCATCTCTATTCTTTCTGGTCCAATCACCACTCCTAAGAATCCTACTTCTCTTACCTTCTACTTGCAATTTTCTGGTTTAACATACAAATTGTTTTCCTTTAGCCTTTTCACTACTTCTCCTACCAACTCATCGTACCCTTCTTTGTCTTCTGCTTCTATTATTATGTTGTTAATAAATGCCACCACTTTTCCTATAACTATCAAGTCCCTTAGTAATTCATTCATCATTGTCTGAAAGGTCGCTGGTGAATTTGTTAATCTAAAGAACATGACCATGGGTTCAAATGACCCTTTGAACATTATGAATGCTGCCTTCCATTTGTCTTCTTCCTTGATCCTCATGTTATTATATCCCCACCTCAGGTCTATCTTTGTGAACACTGTTATGGAACACTTTGGACACTAACATTTTTCTTTTTCTTCTATCTATTTTCCTTAATTTTATATTTCTTTTCTTTTAAATTTCTTTTCCTTTTTTTAGTGATGATGAAGAGGCACGTGACATCACAGTCACATGACATGTCACATGATGTGACATTATAAGCCTAGAACATAGTGGAAAGATCTAGAAGATGACATCAGAGCACATGTATACAACATAGTGGCCTTGAGTAAGAAATAAGGCAGACATGAGGTTGTAGCATGGACCAGGTGTATTTAGTATATATAGGATTCTAATTTAGCAGAGACTCCTTGTTGAGTTCTCTTGTGAACTTCCCACTTAATATCTAACTTAAGAGATTTACTGCTTGTGTGATCATTTGTCTTTGTGATAAGTGGTTGCCACAACAAACACCTTCTTGGTACCAATATTTTTGATTATGTCTAAGATGAGTCATAGTGGATAGTTATTTTTCACCATCCACTCATTGAGATACCAATAATCTTGCACCATTTTCTTTTTCCCATCCTTCTTTCCTACAAAGAACACCAGTGCCATTTGAGGTAACTTTGAGGGTTTAATGTACTCTTTCCTCAATTGTTCCTTGATGAATTCAGGCACCTCCTCTCTTTCTTTTCTTGACAATGGGTATACTTTTCCCTTTCTTGGTACAAATCCTTCCTTTAGATCAATGGTATAATCCTATATTTTTCTTGTTGGCATTCTTTCACTTGCTTTCTTTCTGAACATCTTAATCCACTTATGGAATTTTTCTGGCACCAACTTCTTTGCTTCTTCCTCCAATCTTTCTGCCTCCTCTTCTTTATTCCAGATTTCTCACTCCTCTGCTACTTTCTTCACATCTATTGTTTTCTCCTTCTTTTGTTTTTTTTTTTCCTTTTCCTCTTACTTCCTTCCTACTTTCTCTTTTTCCTCTTTTTCTTTCTGCTTTTGCCATTCTGATTTCTTCTGCTTTGATCTCCACTACTTTCCAAATTCCTCTGGGCACCTCGTCATCTTAACTTCCCTTGTTTTCCAATCAACCTCAGGGTTATGGCAAGCTAGCCATGGCATTCCCAAGATTATACTTTATTTTTATCCTTCTATCATGTCGATCTCTGTCCTTTCCCTGTATTCCTAATAATATATGTTTACCTCCACTGTATGTTCAATTGGTCCCTCTTGTGTTAAGTTCACAAATGGTGGACTTAGTTTTTCTATTTCACTCTTTATTTTTATTTTTATTTTTCTATTTTTCCATTTTTAGAACAACTAGGGTTAGGGTTGATCAGTCATGCTGTCACATCAGTCACAACCTGATGGCATAGTCACAAGACAGATCACGAGACTTGAAAGAATTTAGTAGAAGATTTGAGAACAGATGATGTCATACAACATGGACACCACATGTTGGCCTCATAGACTACACATGGTTGTTTAGGGTAGGGTGCACAATAGTTGGCACAGATCATCTGTAGGACTATATAAGGTAGACTAGTTTGTAAAAGAGTTCTCTATTGAGTTCTCTTGTGTTACTCAATACAAGAGTTCTAATATTCCACTCTAAGGATTTTAGTTCATAACATCTTGGTTAAAAGAACCATCTACATTCCTCACATATATGGGTCTGTCAATCTTCTTTAGCTTAAACCCTTGTTTCCTTGTAAACTCTGAACTTATCACTAGTCCTGTTACACTACTGTCCAACAATACTTCTACTGTTATTCCCTTCTGGATGTTTATCCTTTCTAATCCTATTTTTACTGTTATCTTTCTTAATGATTCCTCTTCTTTGGTTTTTCTTACTTTGACTTCTTTCTTCTTAGTTCCCTCTGAGTCTAATGTACCAACTTTCATTTTAGTTAATACATGAAATCTATTGTTAAAATCTAGTTGAGGAACTCTAGATTCTCCTTCTCTTTTAAATTGTCTGATTGTTTGAAATTTCCCTCTCTTCCCTACCTTTGCCCATATTCTAGTTTTCTGCTATCTCCAATTCTGATTCTCCCCCTCTTATTTCTACAATGTTGGGCCATATGCCCAAATCTCCCACAAGCATAGCAGTTTCTTCTTCTATCTATCTCCATTGCATAGGGGTTTCTTTGAGCAATCCCCTCCCTCTATTGAGGATGTAATATCACTACATTTGTCCTTTCTACTCCCTTCATTGGAGTGGACCCTACTGTTATCTGCTGTGGTAGCATTTCCTGCCTTCTCTACTACACCTGTGATTGTTGTATTTGCTGTTCCTACTGCCTAGAAACTATTCCTCCCTACTTCTGTTGTCTTCTTAATCTTTCCTCTTTCCTCTTGCTTTCTCTCCAATGCTTGTTCAAATTAGTGGTATATTTGTACCACTGTTCTATGCTTGTTGGAAGCCTCCATCAACTTCCTTCTGATTATTCCATTCATTCCCCTCTTTAACTCTTCTCTCAACAGTCTCCCTTCATATTTACTCTCTCTTGCTGCTCTCCTGAACTCTTGAATGAATTCTTCCATTATTCTTCCTCCTTGCTCTAACTTTTTCAACTCTGCTACTTTTACTAACTTCTCTTCCCTTCCTCCAAACTCTTTCTTGATTGCTGCTAAAAATTCCCCCACTGATTCATACTCTAGTTCTCCTTTCTCCAAATCCTCCAAAACATTCTTCTTCCAAATATCTGCCAATCTTCCTTGCATATATAACAGTACCTACTGAATCTGCTCCTCTACTGCTGCCTTCCTCATCTTCATCTTTATGTACAACTTGCATGCTGTTATGAATCCTGAGACCTTTGATGAGGTCCTATCAAATGTTGGTTGTTATGAATGTAAACCTTTGGAGTTAGGTAAAAGAACAAACTTTTATATTAGAGTAAACACAAGAAAACTTGATAAAGAGCTTTATATAAAGTAAACTACTTTATATACCTATTCAGATAGTCTGTGCTAACTACTGTGCACCCTACTCTAAATGACCATATGCTAGGTATGAGGTCAACATATAGTATTCATGTTATATAACATCACTTTTTCTAGAACCTTCTACTTCTTTCCTTTGTATCCTGTGATTCTTGTTGTGACCACACTATTAGATGTGACTGATGTGATGGTGTGACTAGTCATCACTCCAACCCTAATCCTAAAGTTCTAAAAATAGAAAAAGGAAAATAAATAAAAATAAAAATAAAAATAAGAAAATAAAAAGCTAAGACCATTTCTTGTGATTTTGATATTATCTCTTCTTCAAGGTTTCTCCTCTGGAGAAACTGACTTCCATTTTTGCCAGTTCCTCTCCATCTTCCTCAAATACTCCTCCTCAAACTTTCCATCATCCTATTCATATAACATCTTCACCATATATTTCTCTAGTAACTCTCCTCTTCTAAAATCCTTTTCTTTTACTATATCTAACTTCTCTTGTCTTCTCACCTCCACATTCATCCTCCTTTCAAATTCTTTCAATATCTCTCTTGCATTTCCTAAATCCTTCCTTTTTTCTCATATATTGATTTCCGCTGTGAACCCCTTCCATCTCATCAGGTATTTTTCTGTTTCTCTTATTTTTCTTTTATTTAGGATTTTTTCCACCTCCCATTCTTCAACTCCTTCTACTTTGACTGGTTTCCCCTCTTTTTTTCTCTGCCCCTCCACTTATTTCTTGTATCATACTATTTAACTAACATTCACTACTGGGTGAATTCTTATTGAAGTAGGTAATCATAATTTGACTGTGTTGGTTGACACCACTTCTTCTATCATATAAGGACCTATATATTGGTCTACTAATTTCTTCACTGGTCTTTCCTTGAACACTAAGTCTTTGGTACTCAACAGTACTCTGTCCCCCCTTTTCCAGTTCTCACTTTCTTTTCTTCTCCTGTCTGCTTGTCTCTTTATGTCCTTCTGTGCCTTCTTCAATGCTACCCCTGTCTCCTCATGAACCTTCTTTATTCTCTCTATGAATTCTGTTGCCTTCTCCACTTTTCCTCTTTTTCTTATATTGCTCCCCATTCTCAATTCTCTACCATAGTTTGCTATGAAAGGCAAAACTTTTGTTGCTGTGTAAACCTTATTGTTTACTGCAAACTCTGCTAATGCCAACCATTCTAGCCAATTCTTCTGCCTATGATCTACAAAGAACTGAAGATACTGTTCCAGTTCTTGGTTCATCCATTCTGTCTACCCATCCATCTGTGGGTGGAATACTGTTAACAACCTTGTTTCTATTTCCAGCATTCTATTCAGCTTCTTTGTTAACTCCACTGTGAATTGTGGCCCTCTGTCTGACACTATGCTTTCTGGTAGTCTATGTAGCTTCTATACATTATCTCTGAACAGTCTTGCCAGCCTTTCCACCAATGTTCCCTCTGTAGTTGCTATAAAATGTGTTATTTTGGACAACCTATCACAGACCACCAGAATTGCATCCTTCCCAGCTACTACTAGTAACTTTGTGATAAAGTTTACTGTTAGATATGTCCATAGCTTCTCTGGTACCTTGCTCAACTTCAATTTTCCTGCCATCTTCTCCGTTCTATTCTTTATTCTCTAATACAAATCACATCCCTCTATGTATTTTCCTACATCTCTCATTATCCTTGGCCACTAGTAATTTCTGGTAACCAATTCTACCATTTTCCATTGACCTCTATGTCCAGCTGCCAGCACATTGTGGTACAACCAGATTATCTCTGTTCTCAGTTTTATGTCTTTTAGCACATACACTTTTCTCTCTTTTAGCACTAATTCTCTTTCTATCCACCACTCTTCCCCTCATAGTTCCTTCATATTTGCTTTCTTTATCTTTTCTACTATCTTAACTATATCTTCATCCTTACTCCTAGCTTTTTTTATCCTTTCTAATATATCTACTTCTGGTCCTTCTATTACTACTTTTTGTATACTATGAATCCAATTGTCTTTTATAAATACTTGATTTTTGTTGTTCTTTTCTATACCTACTTTTCAGTCTGGTCTCCTACTTAGTCCATCTGCCTTTCCCATTCTCATTCCTAGAATATGTTTCAAGGTAAAAGTCAAATCTTGATAGGTATAATGCCCATTGAGCTTATCTTTGATTTAACTTCTGTACCTTCATGAAATATTCTAAGTTTTTGTGATCTGTCCAGATCTTAAAGTTGCATTGCATGCCTTCCAACAGATGTCTCCAGTTTTCTAATCCCCTTATGATTGCCAACATTTCTTTGTCATGTATTTCATAATTCCTCTCTATTTCATTTAATAACTTTGAAAGGAAGACAACTGGTCTCCATTTTCCATCTCCACATTCCATAGATAATATATCTCCCATCACATAGTCTGATGCATCTACTTCCATCCTCATTTTTTTTATCCAAGTTTGGTGCTACTAGTACTGGTTTTTATGTAAATCTTTCTTTCAACTTCTTAAATGCTTTCTCTTGTTTTTCTGTTCACTCCCACTTTCTATCTTTCTTTACTGTATTATATAACAGTCTCACTATAGATGCAAAGCCCTATATGAATTGGTGATAATAATTTGTCAATCCAAGAAACTTTTGAATGTCCTTGATACACTTCAGTGTCAGCCACTCCAAAACACCTTTCAGCTTCTCCTCTTCCATCTTTATCCTATCTGGACCTATTACTGCTCCTAGAAATCCTACTTCTTGAACCTTCTACTTGTATTTTTCTGGTTTAACATATAAATCATTTTTCTCTAGCCTCCTTATCATCTCTACCACTATCTCATTATGTTCTTCCTCTGTGTCCATTCCCACTATAACATCATCAATGAATACTGCCACCTTTCCTGTGTTAATTAAATCCCTCAACAACTCATTTATCATGGCTTGAAATGTTGCTGGTAAGTTTGTCAATCTAAAAAACATTACTGTTGGTTCAAAGGACCCCTCCAGTGTTATAAAGGCCACTTTCCATTCATCTCCCTCCTTTATTCTCATGTTATTATACCCCCACCTTAGATCTATCTTTGTGAATACCTTCTTCATCTCTATGTTCTCCAGTACATCTGATATCAAAGGGAGGGGGTAATTATTGTTTATTATCCACTCATTCAAGTATCTGTAATCCTGCACCATCCACTTCTTTCCATCTTTCTTCTCCACAAAGAATACCAGTGCCATCTGAGGTGATTTTGATGGTCAGATATACTCCTTCCTTAACTACTCTTGGGTGAACTCTCTTACTTCCTCTCTTTCCTCTCTTGATAACGGATACACTTTTCCCTTCCTCAGTATAAATCCCTCCTTCAACTCTATTATATTTTCCTGGTGGGCATTCTTTCCAACTGTTTTTTTGCTGAATATCTTAATCCACCAGTGAAATTTTTCTGGGACCAATATTTTTGCTTTCTTCTCCAATCTTACCACTTCTTCTTCCTTGTCCCATATTTCCCATTCTTCCACTATCTTTTTTACCTCTACCATTCTCCCTCTTTTTTGCTTCTTTTTCTTTTCTTGCTCCTCTCATTTCCTTCCTACTTCTTCTTTTACCTCTTCTTCTTTCTGTTTCTGCCACTCTGATTTTTCCTAGGTCAGTCTCCATTACTTTCCACACTCCTCTAGACATCTCATCATCTTTACCTCTCCTGTCTTCCAATCTATTTCTAGATTGTGCTAAGCCAACTATGGCATTCTCAAGATTACCATCCACTTTTGCCTCCTAATGACATTGATCTCAGTCCTCTTCCTATGTCTTTGATAATAGATATTTACTTTCACTGTATGTTCTATTGGTCCCTCCTTATTGAGCAAACCATCCACATTCCTTATATGCATTGGTCTCTCCAACTTCTTCAATTTAAATCTTTGTTTTCTGGTGAATTCTGAGCTCATAACCAGCCCTATTGCCCCACTATCCAACAATGCTTCTACCATTATCCCTTCCTGCTTGTCAATCCTTTTCAACCCAATTTTCACTGTGACCTCTCTTAATGTTTCTCCTGTTGACTTCCTTATCTCTACTTTCTTCTTACTTTCCTCTGATTCTGGTGTACCAGCTTGTATTTTTCCAGCTAGTATATTGAATTTATTGTAAGAATCTAGTTGAGGGACTCTAGATTCTCCACCTCTTTTAAATTGTTCAAGTGTTTGTAATTTTCCTCTCTTCCTCCATATTCTAGTCTTCTTCCTTCTGCCACCCTGCCTCTCTACCTTCTATTCTTGTAGTGTTGGGCCATGTGCCCAAATCCTCTACAGGTATAGCAATTCCTTTCCCTATCTACTTCTATTGTGTAAGGGTCTTTCCTGGAAGCCTCCATTCCCTGTCTCTGCTCTGTCAGAATTGCAAGAAGTAAACTTAGTTTTTTTTATTTTCTCTTCTTATTTTTATTTTATTTTTGATTTATTTCCAATTATTCTATTTTTAGAACTAGGGGTTAGGGTTAGAAGATTACACTGTTACACAGCAGGTCACATCAGATGACATGATCATAAGTCATATGATATATGAAAGAATGTGGAATATTCTAAAAGAGATGATATATGGGACACATGGTTATTAGGGTAGGCTAGAAATAGCTCATACAGACCATTAGATATTTGTATATAAGATAGATAGTCTTGTACAGAGTTTTCTGTTGAGTTCTCTTATGTAAACCCTATACAAGGTTCTTTTTTTTAATCAACCCCAAGGTTCTAAGTTTGTAATATTAGAACTCAATTACCATTTCCAGAGACTGCTCAACACCAAGCTCTCCCACCACTTACTCTCTATTTTGCCCTTGACCAAGGGACAACACTATCCTTTAATCAAGAAGAGTTGCCAGGCCCTAGGTATAAGAGATAAACCAACTAGGAGAGAGAATCCTAGTCATTTGTTGGTATCAAAGCTCACTGGTGCCCTTCAAACATATTACCTTGTGTGGACATGTTTGTTACCTTTTCACATATCAGCCTCATGCTACAAACCCCCTTGTAATCTGTCTATGCAGAGAAATAGTAGTAAGCCTTAAGATGCTACTTAGCATAGAACAACTTTCTTAAGTTGAAATAGTTTAGGAATTCTTTAGGACAGTAGCAAGTAGGTTAAGTAGCCAGTAGATGGTGTCAGGCAGGATAAGAAGAGGGTCTGCTAGCACTTACCAAGATCTCGAGTTTGGAGTATGAGTTAGAGACCAAATCCAATATAGAATTGGTTCTTTCAGCTTAGGAGCAATCATTACCCACCCCACTATCATCATCATCATCACTACCACCACCATACAAAATGAGCCAACTAAACTACCCCACTATCATAAGGTGACTGCAAGAACAAATCATAACATTAACAGAATAAGTAGCAGGAAGAGCAAGAGGAGGAGCCATGAACACTGAGGTGGTAAAACCACAAGTGTTCGATGGGACCTCATCAAAGGTCTCAGGATTTGTAATGGTATGTAAGTTATACGTAAAAATGAGGATGAGGGAGAAGCTACTAGAGGAACAAATCCAATGGGTGCTGTCCTATGTGCAAGAGAGATCAGTAGATGTTTGGAAGGAAAACATTTTGGAAAACTTGGAGGTAGGGGAGCTGGAATTTGAATTAGTAGGGGAATTTCTAGCAGAAATAAAGAAAGAGTTTGAGGGAGGAGATAAGGAGTCAGTAAAGGTAGCAGAGCTAAAAAGGATAGAGCAGGAGGGGAGGTCAATGGAAGAACTTGTACAAAACTTCAAGAGAATAGCAAGAGGAAGCAGATATGAGAGATATCCCTTGATCAAAGAATTTAAGAGGGATATGAATGGGATTATTAGGTGAAAGTTGATGGAAGCAGAGAACCAACCCAGCTCCATTGAGCAATGGTTCAAGAGAGCTATTGTTCTAAACAGAAATTGGAAGGAGAGTAGGAGAGAGGAGGAAAGGTTGAAAGAAAAGGGAGAAATAGCTCCCAAATCACAGGAGCAAAGACAGAAGTCGAAAGAATAAATGCAGTGATAGTTAAAGGGTAGGAGTAGGCAATGGAGGTACCAAGAAGGAACCCCTATGCAATGGAAGTAGATAGAAGGAGGAACAATTATGCCTGTGGAGGATTTGGGCATATGGCTCAACACTGTAGAAACAGGGGACAAAGAGACAGGGCTATAGAAGAGAGAAGACTGGAGGAGTATAAAGGAAGACAAGAGGAAAATTATAAATACTTGGACAATTTAAAAGGGGTGGAGAATCTAGAGTCCCTCAACTAGATTCTTACAATAAATTCAATGTATTAGCTAGAGAAATACAAGCTGATATATTAGAATTAGAGGGAAGTAAGATGGAAGTGAAGAAGACAGAGGGTGGATCATTAAGAGAAGTTATGGTGAAGATAAGATTAGAGAAGATAGATACACAGGAGGGAATAATGGTGGAAGTGTTGTTAGATAGTAGAGCAACTAGGCTGGTCATGAGCTCAGAGTTTGCTAAAAAAAACAAGAGTTCAAATTGAAGAAATTGAAAAGGCTGATGTATGTAAGAAATGTGAATGGTTTGCTTAACAAGGAGAGACCAATAGAACATACAGTGAAAGTAAATATCTATTATCAGAGATATAGGTAGAGGACTGAGATTGATATAATTAGGAGGCAAAAATAGATGATGATCTTGGGGATACCATAGTTGGCTTGGCACAATCTAGAAATAGATTGGAAGATGGGAGAAGTAAAGATAACAAGATGTCTGGAGGAGTATGGAAAACAGTAGAGGCCAACGTAAGGAAAATCCAGATAACAGAAACAGAAAGAAAAAGAGGTAAAGAAAGAAATGAGAAGGGAAAGCAGAGCAAAAGAAAAAGAAACAGAAAAAGGAAAAAACAATAGATGTGAAGAGAGTGGCAGAAGAGTGGGAAATTTGGGATGAGAAGAAAAAGGCAGCAAAGTCAGAGTGGGAGGCTAAAAAGCTGGTTCCAGAGAAGTTTCACAAGTAGATTAAAGTCTTTGGCAAGAAACAATTAGAGAGGATGTCTATATAGAAAATCTGGGATCATGCAATCAATATGAAGAAAGAATTTGTGCCAAAGAAGGGAAAGGTATACTCCTTGTTAAGGAAAGAGAGAGAAGAGATGCGAGAATTCATACAGGAGCAACTGAGGAAAGAATACATCTGACTCTCAAAGTCACCTCAAACAGTGCCAGTATTCTTTGTAGGAAAGAAAGATGGCAAGAAGTGAATGGTGCAAGACTACCAATATCTAAACAAGTGGACTATTAAGAACAATTACCCATTACCCCTAATAACAAATGTAATAGAGAATATAGGTATGAAAAGGATATTTACAAAGATGGACCTGAGATAGGAATATAATAATGTATGAATAAAAGAGGGAGATGAGTGGAAGGTGGCCTTCACAACATCCAAGGGATTATTTAAACCCATGGTTATCTTCTTTGGATTGATGGATTCACCAGTGACTTTTTAGGCAATAATGAACAAGTTACTAAGGAACTTGATTAACACAGAGAGTGGCAGCCTTTATTAATGACATGATAATTGGGATAGAGGGGGAAGAAGGACATGACGAGATGGTAGCAGAGATGATAAAAAGGTTGGAGGAAAACAATTTGTATGTAAAGCTGAAAAAATGTAAGTAAAAGGTGAGGGAAGTAGAGTTTTTGAGAGTAGTGATTGGGCCAGAAGAAATTAAGATGGAGAAAGAAAAGATGAAAGGTGTATTGGACTGGCCACAACCAAAGTATGTCAAGGACGTCCAAAAGTTCTTAAAGTTGGCAAACTACTATTGTCGATTCATTGAGGGCTTTGCATCTATAGCTAGACTTTTGCACAATATAGTAAAGAAAGACCAGAAGTGAGATTGGACAGAAAAGCAAGAAAAGACTTTTAGAGAGTTGAAGGAGAAGTTTACAAAAAAACTGGTGTTAGTAGCACTAGATTTAGACAAAAAAATGAGGATGGAAGTTGATGCATCAGATTATGCAATAGGAGAGATCTTATCTATAGAAAGTGAAGATTGAAGGTGCAGGCCAGTAGCATTCCTCTCAAAATCTTTGAATAAAACAGAAAGAAACTATGAGATTCATGATAAGGAGATACTAGTAATTATCAGAGGCTTGGAAAACTGGAGACATTTGCTGAAAGGTGTATATTTCAAGTTTGAAATCTAGACAGATCACAAAAACTTGGAATACTTTATAAAGGCATAGAAATTGAATTGTAGACAAGCCTAATGGGCACTATATCTGTCAAGATTTGATTTTAGTTTAAAACATGTTCCAGGAACCAAAATGGAAAAGCTGATGGACTTAGTAGGTTGTTATGGGATACTTTGGATATGAACAATTTTTCATTTTATTTTATTTTATTTTCTGACTTTATAGGGATTTTGTTTTTCTTTTCTTTTTCTTTTCTTTTGGACAATGAAGAGACACATGACACTGCAGTCACATGACATGTCACATGATGTGATGTTATAAGCCTAAAAGGTGGTAGAAGAATCTAGAAGATGACATCAGGGCATATGTATACAACATGATGACCTTGAGGCATACATAAGGAAGTAGCACAGACTATGAGGACTTTGTATAAATAGGACTCTAATTAAGAAGAGGCTCCTTGTTGAGTTCTCTTATAAACTACCCACAATATATCCACTTTGAAATTTACTTACTTATGCTATCATTTGTCATTGTGATAAGTAGTTGCCACAATATAGGTGACCAGATTGGAAAATAGGTGTAGAAAATGATAATAGTGATCAAGTATTTATTAAGGTCAATTGGATTCATAGTATATAGGAAGTAGTAATAGAGGAACCTAAAGTAGAAATAGTAGAAAAAATAAAAAAGGCTAGGAATAAGGATGAGGAAGTAGTTAGAGTAGTAGAAGAGATGAAGAAGGCAGAAGTAAAGATGTTATGAGGTGAGAAATGGCAGATAGAGGAAGATTTGGTCTTGAAAGAGGGAAAGGTGTATGTGCCAAAGAAAGAAAAGTTGAGAGTGGAAATAATCTGGTTACATCATGATGCACCAGTAGCAGGACATGGAGATCAATGGAAGATGGTGGAATTGGTCACTAGAAACTATTAGTGACCAGGAATAATGAGGGATATAGGAAGATATGTGGAAGGATGTAATTTATGTCAAAGAATGAAAAATAGAACAGAAGAGTTGGCAGAGAAGTTGAAATTGAATGAGGTGCCAAAGAAGCTATAGACTCATTTAACAGTAGACTTTATTACAAAGTTACTAGTAGTAGCTGGGAAGGATACAATCCTAGTAGTCTGTGATAGGTTGTCCAAGATAACATATTTTGTAATAACTACAGAAGAGACATTAGTAGAGGAATTGACAAGGTTGTTCAGAGATAACGTGTGGAAGTTGTATGGGTTACTGGAGAGTGTAGTATCAGACAGAGGACCTCAGTTTGCAGCAGAGTTGATGAAGGAGCTAAATGGGATGTTGGGAATAAAAACAAGATTGTCAATAGTATTCCACCCATAGACAGAATGGATGAACCAAGAACTGGAACAGTATCTTTGGTTCTTTGTAGATCGTAGACAGAAGGATTGGCTGGAGTGGCTGGTGTCAGCAGAGTTTGTAGTGAACAACAAGATTCATATAGCAACTAAGATTTTGCCTTTCATAGCAAACTACAGAAGAGAGTTGAGAATAGGAGGGGATATAAGAAAAAATGGAAAGGTAGAGAAAGCAATGGAGTTTGTGGAAAGAATAAAGAAGATACATGAGGAAGCAGGAGTGGTATTGAAGAAGGCACAGAAAAATATGAAAAGACAAGCAGATAGAGGAAGGAAGGAAATCAAAGATTGGAAAAAGGGAGACAAAGTGATGCTGAGTACCAAAGATTTGATGTTTAAAGAGAGACCAGCAAGGAAACTAGTGGACCAGTATGTAAGCCCATATACAATAGAGAAGGTGGTATCCACCAATGTAGTCAAATTATGACTGCTAATCTTGATGAGAATCTATTCAGTTGTAAATGTCAGTCAGATAGTATGATATAAGAAACAAGTAGAGAGGCAGAAGAAAGAAGAGGGGAAATCAATTGAAGTAGAAGAAGTTGAGGAATAGGAGGTAGAAAAAATATTAAATAAAAGAAAAATAAGAGGAATAGATAAATACTTGGTGCAATGGAAGAGATTTATGGCAGAGCATAACATATGGGAAAGGAGGGAAGATTTAGAAAATGCAAAGGAAGCATTAGAGGAATTCAAGGGAAGGATGAATGTGGAGGTGAGGAGATAAGAGAAGATAGATATGGCAAAAGAGAGAGACTTCAGGAGGGAAGAACTCCTAGAGAAATTTACAGTGAAAATATTATATGAATAAAATAATGGGAAGTTTGAAGAGGAGTATTTGAGGAAGTTAGAGAGAAACTGGTGAAAATGAAAGTCAGTTTCTCTGGAGGAGAAATCTTAAAGAGGGGTAATATCAGAATTGTAAGAAGTAAACTTAGTTTTTTTTATTTTCTCTTCTCATTTTTATTTTATTTTTGATTTATTTCCCATTATTCTATTTTTAGAACTAGGGATTAGGGTTAGAAGATCACGCTATCACATAGTAGGTCACATCAGATAACATAATCACAAGTCATATGATATATGAAAGGATATGGAACACTCAGAAAGAGATGATGTTATACAATGTATGGGACATATATTAACCTTAAGGCATATACATGTTCATTAGGGTAGGCTAGAAATAGCTCACACAGACCATTAGGTATTTGTATGTAAGGTAGATAGTCTTGTACAGAGTTTTCTATTGAGTTCTCTTATATAAACCCTATACAAGGTTCTTTTTTTGACCAACCCCAAGGTTCTAAGTTCATAATATGCCCCTGTCCTCTTACTACCACTGCATTTGTTCTCTCACCTCCCTTCATTGGAGCAGATTCTGTTGTTACCCACTGAGGAAGTATTTCCTGCCTCTTCTGCCATATTTAGGGTTGTGGCAATATCTATCTCTACTCCTGTTGTTTAGGAGCTGTTCTCCCCTACTCTCTTTATCTCTTTAGCCTTTCCTCCTCTCTCCTACTCTCCCTCCAGTTGTGATCTAGGGCCATTGCCCTCTTAAACTATTGTTCAATTGAACTTGTTTGATTCTCTATCCTATTAGTTTCCTTCTAATTGTTCCATTCATCCCCCTCTTGAACTCTTTTATCAATAGATATAAATTCCTTCATTGTTCTTCCTTCCTACTCCAATTTCTTTAATTCTGCTACTTTTACTGCCTCCTTATCTCCTTCTCCAAATTTCTTTTTCAACCTTACTAAGAATTCTCCCACTGATTCGTATTCTATCTCTCCTATCTCCAACTCTTCCAGTGTATTCTCCTTCTACACATCTACTAATCCTCCCTATACATATGAGAGAATCCATTAAACTTGTTTCTCTACCATTGCTTCTCTCATCTTTGTCCTCAAATATAGCTTACATGCTGTAATAAATCCTCTTACTCTTTCTGCTTCTCTGTTAAAAACTAGTGGCTTAGCCATCTCTATATGGGACCTCATATTGGATCTTTCTGCTTCTCTTTCTGCCATTACTTCTCCTCCTAACAAAGCTTGTATTTGAGCCTGCTATACTGCAAGCTGTTCTTGTAGCTGCCTAATAATGGTAGGGTAGTCGTGTTAACTCATTCCAAACATTGGTGGTAGTGGTGGTGTTAAGGAAAGAATGGAACCTATACTGGTTTCACTCTTGGACTTATATTCAGATGATAAAATCTCAGTATGTGATAGCAAGCACTCTTTTTGTTCTGCCTACATATTCTACTAACTACTTTCTACTAATTACTTTCTACTAATCAAGGAGTATATGATTTTGGTCTAAGAAGACCATTCTACTCTAAGCAAGATCTTAAGGATTCTTGCTGTTTTCTTACATAGACATTTTTCAAGGGGAGATATAGCACAGAGCTGATATGTGAAGACAGTATAGAGGTTACATTCACAAAAGATGTTACATTTACCTGCACTAGTAGGCTTTGGTACAACTAAATGACTAGGATTCTCCCTTCTAGTTAGTATACCCTTTATGCCTAGGGCCTGACAATTCTTTTTAACTAAATGATGGTGCTATCTCTTGGTTGAGGATGATAAGAGAGTAAGTAGAAGGTCCTGTGTTAGATGGTCTTGGATAGGGAATCAAGTTCTAATGTTATGAACTTAAACCTTTGGAGTTAGGTAAAAAAACAAACTCTTGTATTAGAGTAAACACAAGAGAACTTGATAAAGAGCTCTATACAAAGTAAACTACTTTATATACCTATTCAGATAGTCTGTGCTAACTACTGTGCATCCTACTCTAAATGACCATATGAGGTCAACATATAGTATTCATACTATATAACGTCACTTTTTCTAAAATCTTCTACTTCTTTCCTTTGTGTCCCGTGATTCTTGTTGTGACCATACCATCAGATGTGACTGATGTGATGGTGTGATTAGTTATTACTCCAACCCTAATCCTAGAGTTCTAAAAATAGAAAAAGGAAAATAAATCAAAATAAAAATAAAAATAAAAATAAGAAAATAAAAAGCTAAGTCCATTTCTTGTGATCTTGACATTAGTGGTCTTATCACCTCTGTGTCTGCTGCTGCTCTGCCCATGCTTTCTCCTACCTACACTGTTAATACTGCAATCTGTTCTTGAAGCTACCTTATGATGGCAGGATAGTTGGGTTGACTCATTTTGTAAGAGAAGGGTATAATTGATAGAAATGATGATGGTGGTGGTGGTATAGAAGATGATAATATGTAGAGAAGGAGAATGAAACTTGTGCTAGTTTTGTTCTTTGATTCATATTCCAATGACAAAATCTCTGTAAGTGATAGCAGGCTCTCTTCTTGTCCTGCCTACACATTTTACTAACTACCTCTGGCTACCATCCTAAATTGAATTTATAAATGATTTTGATCTAAGAAGGTCATTCTACTCTAGATAGAGCTTAAAGGACATTTACCATTCCTCTGCATATACAGACTACAAGTGGGTGCTGTAGCACAAGGCTTTTACAAGAAGATAGTATACAGCATGTCTACACAAGGTGTTACATCTGAAATGCACTAGTGGGCTTTGGTATACATAAATGACCAGAATTCCTCCTTCTGGTTGGTATATCCCTTATGCTTAGGGTCTAGCAATTTTTCTTGACTAAAGAGTGGTGTTGCTCTTTAGTGTTACTCTTTGGTCTAGGATGAATAAAGAGTAGAGAAAAGAAGGCTTGGTGTTGAGCAGTCTTTGGATTAGGAATTGAGTTCTAATGTCACAAACTTAAGACCTTAGGGTTGGTTAAAAGAAAGAACCTTGTATAGAGTTTATACAAGAGAACTCAATAGAGAATTCTGTACAAGGTAGTCTACCTTATATACTAAATTCACCTGGTCTGTGCTAGTTACTTCTACTCTATCCTAAATAGCCATGTGTTAGCCTTAATATCAACATATGTTGTACTCATTGTATAACATCGTCCTTCCATGTGTCTTGTAACCTGTGACTATATCACCTGATATGACTAATATATAATAACATGACCTCACCACCTTAACTCTATCTCTAAGTTCTAAAAATAGACAAATGAAAAAATAAATCAAAAGGGAACTGAAAATGAAAAGGAAGATAATAGTAAAAGTAAAAATGAGTAGAGTCCATCTCTTTTGCTCTTGACACTACTATATATATACTATAATAGAATGATTCATATGCTTAGTCTGAATACTAATTGATTATTATTAGTCCATTCAGAGACAGTTTAGATAATGACCAATCTAGGAGTATAACTAAGTCTCTGTAAAGTAAACTTAAACTTATATATAGCCAGTTTTCCCTGACAATTAAGATGTCACTACAACATATACTATTATTCTACTTATATAAGCCAATTCAAAAAAATTAGAATATATATATATTAGAGTATATAGAATAGCTGTGATTTTTGTTCTTTCAGGTTTTTCTAGAGGTATATTGTACAGTTAAAATACACAAACAGAACTTGATAAAGTTTCTATTAGATTATACTTTCTACTTATATATTTCCAGCTTGGTCTGTACACTAACTAACCCTACCTATGACTATCTATAGAGTCTTCCAGAATATCTGTCTTATTATGTGATTATGGTCATGTGATATCATTTTAGCTAAGTCCAAAATAGAAAATAAAGGAAAGAAAAACTTTCACTGTAAGATATCCATTAACTAGTTGACTATCAAGCTAGATTTCTGGCTTTATCTGAAAATAGCCAGCTATAAGTTTC